>OJBP01000236.1_pt1 | contig 35136 bp, 31 predicted proteins | sample 1590691 | NCBI WGS metagenome assembly OJBP01 (sample SAMN05416848, study PRJEB24817) | seawater metagenome | isolation source: Sea water | place: Canada:Atlantic | collected 2013-07 | reverse complement strand
AGATAGGAGTCCGTCTCGTGGGCTCGGAGATGTGTATAAGAGACAGGCTCTTATAAGCCTGTCAGAATCTCCTAATTCTTCTCCACTATTTTTTAGATTGATTTCCCCATTACTCAACTCAAATAAGTGATTAAAGATGACCTCATCATCTACAGTATCTTTATTCCAGTTTAAGAAGCACTTTTTCATATGGTTTGCGATAGTCATTGCAAGTCCCTCGCGCATATCTCCTTTATCCCAACTTACCGCTACATCAATCATACGTTTGATGTTGTTACCGTAAAAACGATATTTAGGATGGTTTTGTGGATACTCTAAAGGCTCTGGACGCTCTGCAAGCTCCTCTCTAGATGGTTTTCCATATGGTGACTCAACATCTAGTTTAAAATCAGACATTATAAATAACTGATCCCACAACTTATGTTGAAAATCTGGTACATCACGCAAGTGAGGTTGTAAATTCCCCATTACTGCGATAATAGCTTTAGCTGTTTTGTTACGCTCTTCGGCGTCTTCCATTGCCGTCGCATCATTTACCATTTTCTGTATATGGCGCCCATACTCGGGAATGATGAGATGAACTCTCTCCGTGTTGTACTCTAATTGATCTATCAATTGTAAAAAATTAAGTGAAGTCGTCCTTTAAGTAAAGACATGTGCAAAATACTAAAATTTGTCTAAACGCATCTAGTCTTTAGTAAATTGATAACATAACAATAAAAAAACCCTCTTATTGTGTTATAAGGATGCTTTGGGCGTGACCACAAGGGTCGGGCTCTACGTTTATACGCTTCGGCTCCTTGCGCTATCGCTTTATGAGCCTGTAGGGTAACCACTGCGATCCCTCACGCGGAGTTAGTAATGCTACAAAATAGTGGTGATTAATAACATTTTCGCGAAAGCGTGTATCTCTTACAATGAAATAACGCCTTCTATCTTACTTACTTCCTTGTACTTTTCTATCACAACATCAGGATTATCTAGACGCACGTTAATAGAAACGCTTGTGTACTTGCCTGTGCGAGAGACATTCTTCTTTATTACAGCTCCTAGGTGATCAAAGAGACCTTCTATTTGCGCTTCTTTCTCTGCATTTGCAGGCACAATAAACTTGTACAAATAAGGTGCAGGCCAGCTAGAAGTTTCTTCTAGTTGTGTCTTTAATTTTTTATAAAATTCTTCTGGATTTTTATCTGAACTCATGGGTATCTATTATAATACAAAGGTACAAAATTCACGTTCTTTGTAGTTTGCTTAATTTTGCTAAAAAGACTACCATTTTTATGCCAAAACGTATACTTCTCATAGGAGGTCCATCTACCGGGAAAACAACATTACTCAAGCACCTAGAACAACTAGGGTATCCGTGCCTTGAGGAAATCTCAAGACAAGTGATAAGCCAAGCCCAAAAGGAAGGTATAGATCAGTTATTTCTAGAGAAACCACTGTTGTTTTCTGAGCTTCTGAGAGATGCTCGCATAGAACAGCACAAAGATGTAGATACATACATCACAGACACTGTTTTTATAGACCGAGGGATTCCTGACACCGTGGCATACATGGATTTTATAGGACAAGAATATCCTGAGGCTTTTGTACAGGCTTGTAAGACGTATACTTATGATATCGTATTCATATTGCCTACTTGGGAGAAAATACATAAAGTAGATCAAGAGCGATACGAGACTTTTGAACAAGCTCAAAAAATTGAAAAACACCTTGTAAAAACGTACCAAAATTATGGGTACACCCCTATTGTAGTACCTATGTCTCCAGTAGAGGATAGAGCGGCTTTTATATTAAAAACGCTGGCTCTTGAGTAATCAAGCACAAGACATATTACAACAATACTGGGGTCACTCCACCTTTAGACCACAACAAGCAGAAATTATAAAGAATGTGCTTTCTGGAAGTGATAGTATTGCACTATTACCCACAGGTGGCGGAAAGTCTCTATGCTATCAATTACCTGCGTTATTACTGGACGGAATTACGATAGTGGTATCACCACTTATCGCTCTCATGAAGGACCAAGTAATGACTTTGCAAGAAAAAGGTATCAAAGCACTCTCTATAACGAGCGGAATTTCCTTTAGCGAGCTAGACACGCTACTCGATAATTGCATTTATGGTAACTACAAGCTTTTATATCTCTCACCAGAGCGATTACAACAAGAGCTTGTAAGGGAACGTATTAAACTTATGAATGTCTCTCTCATTGCGGTAGATGAGGCTCATTGTATTTCTCAATGGGGACATGACTTTAGACCTGCATATAGAGAAATCTCACAACTACGTGCTCTCAAGCCTACCGTGCCATTTATAGCACTTACAGCAACGGCTACTCCTAAGGTACTTAAAGATATCACAGAGCAGTTAGAGTTAGAAGACCCGCAGTTATTTAAAACTTCTTATCACCGCCCTAACCTCACATATAATGTAGTGCAAGCTACAGACAAGTTCTACCAGCTAGAAACTATCCTCGCAAATACAAAGGCTAGTGCTATTGTATATGTGCGTAATAGAAAGGCTACACTTAATACTGCACACTTTTTAAAAGGTAGAGGCATCTCTGCTACTTCTTACCACGGAGGTATGTCTCGTGATGAACGTCACAAACAATATCTCGCATGGCGAAATAACAAAGTACAAGTCATGGTAGGCACAAGTGCCTTTGGGATGGGAATTGATAAAGCAGACGTAGCTACAGTAGTGCATTTAGAAATCCCTGATAGCATAGAAAATTACTTTCAAGAGTCTGGAAGAGCTGGAAGAGCAGGACAAGAATCACAAGCTGTACTCCTTTATAATGAAAATGACGAGGTACGACTAGAAAATCAATTTATTAAAGTGATTCCTCAGGTAGCAGATGTAAAAAAAATATACAAGCACCTCAACAACTACTTTCAAATCTCTTACGGCGAAGGCCAAGAGACACTGCATCGATTTAACTTTAGCGAGTTTTGTGCAACCTATAAGCTGCACACTATCCTCACATTTAACGCGCTTCAAGTGCTGGATCGCAATAGCGTGATAAGCTTGTCTCAAGAGTTTACAAAACGTGCAACTATCAATTTTAAGGTAAATGATTTTGCGCTTTCTTACTATTTGATTCGTAATAATCAGCTGGATGATGTGGTTAAGGCTGTTCTTAGAACGTACGGAGCCGTTTTTGAACAAGTCACAAATATCAACTATAGCATAGTTGCCACAAAGGCAAGTAAAACTATAGAGCAAGTGCACCAAGTCCTACTTACGCTTGAAAAAGATGATATTATAGATTATGAGCATCAAAATTATGATACCGCAATTACCTTCCTTGTCCCTAGAGATGATGATAGAACAATAAACGTTATCGCACCGTATATTAAAGCACAAGCAACATACAAGAAAAATCAAGTAGATGCTATAAAAACATATCTGGCTACAGATACCGTTTGTAGAGCGATCCAACTTATGCAGTACTTTGACGAAACATTAACTACACCATGTGGAGAATGCGATGTGTGTACAAATGCAACACAACAAGTTTCAAGAACTGCTATACACAGTGCTATTATCGATATTTTAAGAGAAGGCCCAAAAACTTCTCGCGAAATATCACAACTAGACTACCCACAACAAACTATAATTAATACGATTCGACTACTTTTGGATCAGAAAAAGATAGCCATCTTGGCAAATAACACCTACACCTTATTATGAGAGATTTACGCATAGTTTTCATGGGTACACCAGAGTTTGCAGTAACTATATTAAACGGTTTACTAGAAGAAGAATATAATGTAGTGGGAGTAATCACCGCACCAGATCGTCCTGCAGGAAGAGGACAGAAAGTAAGAGAAAGTGATGTAAAGGCATTTGCAAAGGCAAGAAACCTCAACATCCTACAACCTACAAACCTCAAAAGCGAGGAGTTTTTAGAAGAACTTAAAGACCTTAATGCAAACCTACAGATTGTAGTTGCCTTTAGAATGCTTCCAGAAGCTGTATGGAAAATGCCAGCTTATGGAACCTTTAACCTACATGCATCGCTCTTACCTCAATATCGTGGCGCCGCACCTATTAACTGGGCAATCATTAATGGAGAGACAGAAACAGGAGTGACTACTTTCTTTATAGATGAAAAAATTGATACCGGTGAGATTATCTTACAAGAAAAGCTTGCTATAGATGATAAGGAAAATGCTGGCGTGTTACATGACCGTCTTATGATTGCAGGTAAGGATCTTGTTGTAAAAACGGTAAAAGCAATAGCAATAGATGAAGTAAGCACTTTTGTACAAGACTCAAGTAGAGAACTTAAAACAGCATATAAGTTACACAGTAAGAATACTAGAATAGATTGGGAAGCTCCACTTCAAGATATTTACAATCACATAAGAGGATTGAGTCCTTATCCAGCAGCTTACACGATGCTAGAAAATGGAGGAAAAGAGCAACGCGTAAAAATTTATAGCGCTTTCGCGAAAGCAGAAAAAGAGATGTTTATTCCATCTGGAGCAGTAACTCAGGTAGAAGATTATCTAGCTATCGCAACGCCAGAAGGTTACATATGCATCACCGAAATACAGCTTTCTGGGAAGAAAAAAATGGCCGTTAAAGACCTTTTAAACGGATACAAATTTGATAAAAATGCAAAAATGCGCTAAACCCCTGCTCCTATTGGTGTTAAGGGAATTATAAAAAGAGACTACCTTTATCAACAATTGGCTTGACTTATTAACAAAACCTCTGATTTCCCTTGCTATTGCTTGCGTAGGCAATTAATTCGGATAAATTTGTTAGGGAATTAAGCATTTAGCTTAACCAACAATTTAATTAATTAACAATTTACATTATGAACAAATCAGAATTAATTGACGGAATGGCAGAGCATGCAGGTATCACTAAAGCTGCAGCAAAAAAAGCATTAGAATCTTTCTTAGGAGATGTTGAAAAGACTCTTAAAGACGGAGGACGTGTTTCTCTTGTAGGTTTTGGATCTTGGTCTGTTTCTAAGCGTAACGCACGTGAAGGAAGAAATCCACAAACTGGAAAAACTATTAAAATTGCAGCAAAGAACGTAGTAAAGTTCAAAGCTGGATCTGAGCTTGCAACTTCTGTAAACTAGTCAGTTTTAACTGTTATATAAAAAACGGGTAGCTCACGCTACCCGTTTTTTTTTGTTTTACACCGGCTTCAAATGAAACTACCCTCGTTTTACTTTATAGTTTAGTAATCGCTCATTGTCTAATTATAAATCATAGTACCCCATAAGCGGTAATGGGATTACGTTGTAAAATAATTAGGATGTTTATTTTAGAAGCTTATAAAAATTTCGCGAAAGCGGAATTAAACCATTATAAGTAACAACTTATAAAAAATAGCACTGCAAGCAAAAATGTAGATAAAGCTACTTTTTTAAGTTCTGGGTCAAGTAAAGCGTGTATTGAAGTACTTCTTACCGTAAACATGTGCTTCACTAGTGGTATAAAAGCCATAAGAGAGATATAATCAATAATATGCGTTGCTGTAAGTAAGAGGTAAGAAACCCAGCTTAAAAGTCCTACAAGGAATAATACAACGTGATACTTCTCTGCACCTGCGGCTCCCAAAACAACAGCAAGTGTGTTTTTACCTACGCGAGCATCTGCTTCACGGTCTCTCATATTATTAAGGTGTAACACCATAGTAGATAATGTACCTATAGTAAGCGCAGGAAGTACCTGTATAAAATTAATATACTGTGTAAATAAAAAGAAAGACCCCAGAACACCCACGAGACCAAAGAATATAAAAACAAAAACGTCTCCTAGTCCTCTATAACCGTAAGCACTTTTTCCCACTGTGTACTTTATGGCAGATACGATGGCGGCAATTCCTAAAAGTAAGAATAAGATGGAAAGCAAGAAATGATTTACGCCAAAAGAGACATAAATTAAGAGCAGTACAGTAATCACGGTGATAATTGATGTAATTATAATTGCCTTCTTAAGATCTTGTGCAGTTAGAAGTCCGCTTTGCATGGCTCTTGCTGGCCCTACCCGCTCTGCATTATCTGTTCCCTTAACTCCGTCACCATAATCATTTGCATAGTTAGATAAGATCTGAAAACCTAAAGTAGCGAGTATGGCTAGTATAAAAATACTCCAGTTAAATGCGCCTTCTTGTAGAGCTAGTCCGCCTCCCACAAGAATCCCAGCTATAGAAAGTGGTAAGGTACGAGGACGGGCGGCACTAAGCCAAACTTGGAATGAGGGCATAAATATTTTTAAGTGCGTAAATGTACTATTTTCTTTGGGCTTCTACCCTTCTCAAATTTCAAAAGGATTTACTAGCTTCGTAATGATTAAAAATATTCTCATGATGAATCTAAAATCTATTGCCGCGCTACTCCTTGTTATTCTTTCAGTATCAAGTTGTAAACAAAAAGAAACTACAGTAACGCAGGTTGAAGTGGAAGAAAAAAATCCTTTTTTCTGGGAAGCTGCAAATATGTATTTCTTGCTTACAGATCGTTTTAATAATGGCGATACAAGTAATGATGTCAACTTTGATAGAACTCAAGAGAGTGCTATACTAAGAGATTTTATGGGTGGTGATATCAAAGGGATCACACAAAAGATAGAAGACGGTTACTTTACAGATCTTGGGATCAATGCCATCTGGTTTACTCCAGTTGTAGAGCAAGTACATGGAGCCGTAGATGAAGGCACAGGTGTGACTTATGGTTATCACGGTTACTGGACTAAGGACTGGACTTCACTTGACCCTAACTTTGGCACTAGAGAGGACTTACAAGCACTTATAGCAGCAGCACATCAAAAAGATATACGTATTGTCATGGATGTGGTACTTAATCACACAGGTCCAGTCACAGAGGAAGATCCATTCTGGGGTGAAGATTGGGCACGAGAAAACCCTAATTGTGCCTTTAGCACTTATGAAAATACTACCGCTTGTAGTCTTGTAGAAAACCTTCCAGACATCCTTACCGAGAGTAATCAAGAAGTTGCGCTCCCAGCTACACTAGTTGCAAAGTGGAAGTCTGAAGGACGTTATGATGAGGAAATGGCAGAACTTGACTCTTATTTTGCAGCAAACAACCTTAAGAAAACACCACGCAACTACATTATAAAATGGCTTACGGATTATATACGTGATTTTGGAATAGATGCTTTTAGAGTAGATACTACAAAACATGTAGACGAAGCCTCATGGGTGGCATTAAGAGCACAAGCAGATAAAGCCTTTGCAGATTATAAAGCAAACAATGATTATAAAGTGATGGATGACAATGACTTTTTCATGTTTGGAGAAGTTTACAATTACTCTATAGATGGAGGTCGTGCTTATGATTTTGGAGATAAAAAGGTAGATTACTTTGCAAATGGCTTTGATAACCTTATTAATTTCCAATTCAAATATGATGCTCAAGGCAGCTATGAGCAACTTTTTAGTAAGTATGCAACAATTAAGGATTCCATTTTTAGCGATAAGAGTTTTGTAAATTATGCAACCTCGCATGATGATGGACAACCATTTGATAAAGACCGAAACAAAGCTATAGAAACAGGTACTAAGCTGTTATTAACTACTGGTATATCTCAGGTTTATTATGGTGATGAAACTGCTAGAGACTTAACGATAGAAGGTACCGATGGTGATGCAACCCTGCGTAGTTTTATGAACTGGCAAGATATTAAAAGTACTACAACAAATGAGGTTCTTACTCACTGGCAAAAGCTGGGGACTTTTAGAAGAGATCACCCTTCGGTAGGCGCTGGTACTCATGAGATGCTAAGTGCCGCTCCTTATGTTTTTAAAAGATCATTTGATAAAAATGGTGTTACAGATACTGTGGTTGTAGGATTAGACCTTAATATCGGGGTGAAAGAGATTGTGGTAGGTAACGCTTTCGCGAAAGCGCAAACTGTCAAGGACACCTACTCAGGACAAGAAGCTAGTATAATCGACGGCAAGATAACTCTTGACACTCCTTACGATATTGTTTTACTTGAGGTTGTAAAAAACTAATTATCTAGCTGCTGAAGAAATGATGCCAGCACTTGAGAAATCCCTAACTCCATAGCAGGATTCGTTATGGAGAGGTCGTTTACATCAAAATTTTCTTGAAATGATGGAAAGCTAAAACTCTCCGCTATAACTCCTCCAAAACGGGGAGCTGTGCTCTTCATGTATTCAAGCGCAGAAGAGGCTCCTCTAGCTCCAGGAGAAGTGCTCACTAATAGGATCTTTTTATTTGCTAAGAAATTCCTGTCTGCTCGAGAAAGCCAGTCTAGAATATTTTTAAAATAGGCAGATATCATCCCGTTGTGCTCATTTACTCCTATGATAATCCCAGAAGCTTCGGCTATCTTATTTTTAATGATCTGAATATCAATTGGGATTCCTCGCTCTTGTTCAAGATCTAAATTGTACATAGGAATATCATAATCTAGAAGATGTAAACGCGAGGCGGGCTGAGATTGTATCGCATTAATAATATAATCCAGTAACATACTATTTATAGATGTTTTGCTATTACTTCCGGATAGTGCTATAATTGTTTCCATAGTTTCATAAAAAAAGCCACCCGAAGGTAGCTTTTTTATTAATTATATATTTTCTCAATTATAGGCTCAATGTAAGTGTAGCAATAATCGATGTGTTATCACGGTCTACCGTAGCTTCATTTGTTAATCCTGTGCTGTATAAAGAATTAGTGCGCTCTTGAGAGAATGTATCATAAGCTACATCTAATTTTATCTTTCCAAAATTATAACCAATTCCTGCAGAGTATCCAGATAAGTCACCTACTGTAGTCTCATCTTTAAATGGGCTATCTTCATAGCGATAACCACCTCTAAAACTCCATGCTTGAGATCTAATCTCCCCACCAAGTTTATAAGAATTTACTGGTTGCAATAAATTATCTATCGCTGCATTCTGTGCATTGAAGAAAGAATCGCTTTCTGGTCTAAAACTAAGATTTGTATAATCCTTGTAAGAGTAATCGAAGCTCAATAAACCTTGCTGTCCGAAAAGATATGCAACACTACCTGTATATTTTCCAGGAGTTTTGATTTCATAATCCTCATAGATATTAGTTACTCTAGGATTAATCACTGTGTTGAATACTCCTGCATCATCTATTGCTGTAGTAGAAATACTTTGATTAGTCTCTTCGCTTATAGTTGTCCACGTAGGTGAATCATAGGTAAAGCCAACTCTCAAGTTTTCTCCAGCCTTATAAATACTTCCTAGTTGGAAAGAAAATCCACTACCAATAGTTCTTAAATTATTTTCAAAACGAATATCTGTAATGTTTGTAAAACCTTCATCTGCCCCTACATTATTAGATTCAAATAAAACAGTAGACTGATTATAATCTACAAAGTGAGAATTTAAGTTAAGTCCTAAATAAAGATTTTCATCATACTGAGCTCCAATATTAAATGATGCTTTACCACTATAACCCGATGATGCAAAGATGTACTCCTGGTCATAATTTTCGGCAACCGTGTTTACAAAATACTCTGTATTACCAAAATCATTTGAAGCTGGGTCTATGATGAAAGATTGAAATCCTAATAATGCTTGTTGCGCACCAAACCCTTCACTTTCTCCAAGAAATTGATATAAATCTGAAACAGACTCTCCATCAACCGTCTCTAACAAATCAAGAGGAATCCCTTGTGCAAAATCACTAAAGTAGCTAGAAATAGAATTTGTATTGTTTCCGATAGCTGTGTATTGATTATCAAGATTTGATGTTCGATCATAATTGAAACTAAGAGAAACTTTATTCCACTTAGAATTACCTGAACCACCTATAATAAAAACACCTCCAGCCTGATTTATAGATAAATCAGAATCTGAAACATTTGTTGTATTTCCAAGGTATCTCGTATCATTGTCGAAGTTATCATTAACGATAGATAGTGATACTGTACCTTTTGTAAAAACAGCACTTGCTGCGGGATTATCACCTATTGCACTTAAATCTCCACCTAAAGCCCCAAATGCACCTCCCATTGCTCTATATCGAGCTGTTCCAGTTACATTTGATGAGGTATATAAAAGTGCATCAGAAATACTCTGTCCAAAAGATGTTCCCGTGGCCACTAAAGCCGCTATTATAATAAGTTTTTTCATATAAAAAATTTAATATTGTAGACTATATCGCTTATCCTCTGCGTCCTCCGCTTCTACCAGAAGATCTTGAAGATGATCCACTACTACTTCTTGATGGTGAAGACGATCTAGATGCAGAGCTACTTCTTGATGAAGATCTGCTAGGCGTCGCTGTAGGTCTAGACGAACTTGATGCAGGTCTTGATTTAGTTCCACTAGGTCTTACTGGACGCGAAGGTCTTGATTGAGTTCCAGATGGTCTTGTAGGACGGCTTGGTCTCGTTGCATTAGGCCTACCTCTTGTAACACCATCACGATTAGTTGTTGTAGGTCTTCCTCTAGTAACACCATCGCGATTTGTAGTTGTAGGTCTTCCTCTAGTAACGCCATCACGATTTGCAGATGTTGGTCTAGTTCCAATTACTCGCGAGCTAGTCCCTCTGTTTCTAGAATATGTATTTCTACTTGTAGCACTTGAAGTTCTTCCTGAAGCCGAACGTAAACGAGATCTTGAAGATGAGATAGCATTTACAGCACTACTTCTTCTTCCTGTATTTAAACTTCTTCCACGAGGACTGTTATTGTATGCGAGTCTTGCGCCGTTATATGTACCATAATTGTAGTGACCATGAGATACAAAAGGTCTATAGTATCCATAACCGAAATTCCCATATCCGTAATGGGGAGTGTTCCAAAATCCCATTCCCCATGGAGACCAAAATGCAGCGTAACTTCTGATTCCATATGGATTAGGAAATCCAAAACCATTACCAAAACCTCCATAGCCAAATCCAAAACCTCTCCAGTAAGGAATATTATTATTATAAATAGTGATTTCTACATCTTGAGTTTCATCACCCCAGGCTGCGTAACCAGTATTAGTTTCAAAACTAGCTCCATCTACATAGATATCTGTCCCGGCTTCTGAAGAATAGGATTCAATATCAGTAAATACAGCTCCATCTTCTTCTAACTCACTAAGTTCTTGGACACCTTTTTCAAAATAGTTTTTGTAAACCTGAGTATTTGCACCATCACTAACCTTTTGATCTGATTCGTTAGACACGACAGCTTCTGAACTATTATAAATTCCATCCTCATCATAAATATTCTGAGTAGAACTACAACCAATAATAAAAACTGATGTAACAGCTAGAAATGTTATTTTTTTTACTGTGCTTAAGAGAGAAGTATTAAATTCCATATCAATAGTGTTTTAATTGTTGCTTGATTGAAAAATACCTAATTTCGCTAGGTATTTTTACATTCAAATTAACACAACATTTGTGCCAAAACAAGTTTTATGGGCAAGAACCTCACAAAAAGAAGTGAAGATTATTCTAAATGGTATAATGAATTAGTAGTTCAAGCAGACCTAGCAGAAAACTCAGCAGTGCGCGGCTGTATGGTTATCAAACCATACGGATATGCCATCTGGGAAAAAATGCAAGCAGAGCTTGATCGCATGTTCAAAGAAACAGGACATGAAAATGCATATTTTCCATTATTTGTACCCAAAAGTCTTTTTGAAGCAGAAGAAAAGAATGCAGAGGGCTTTGCAAAGGAATGTGCAGTAGTTACTCACTACAGATTAAAAACAGATCCTGATAATCCTAGCAAGCTTATTGTTGATCCTAATGCAAAATTAGAGGAAGAACTTATTGTTCGTCCTACTAGTGAAGCTATTATATGGAATACATATAAAGGATGGATTCAATCATATAGAGATCTTCCATTATTAATAAACCAATGGGCAAACGTAGTACGCTGGGAAATGCGTACTCGCCTATTCTTAAGGACTGCCGAATTCTTATGGCAAGAAGGTCATACAGCACACGCTACTAAACAGGAAGCACTAGTAGAGGCAGAATTAATGAATAACATCTATGCAGAATTTGCTGAGAATTTCTTAGCTATTCCTGTAGTAAAAGGTGTAAAGACAGAGAGTGAACGTTTTGCTGGTGCAGATGAAACCTTTTGTATCGAAGCACTTATGCAAGATGGAAAAGCACTACAAGCAGGTACATCTCACTTTTTAGGTCAAAATTTCGCGAAAGCGTTTGATGTAAAATTTACAACAAACCAAGGAAAACAAGAGCATGTATGGGCTACCTCATGGGGTGTATCTACACGACTTATGGGAGCGCTTATAATGACGCATAGTGATGATCAAGGACTTGTGCTACCTCCTAACCTCGCTCCATTCCAGGTGGTCATTGTTCCAATATATAAAGGACAAGAACAACTGGATGCGATTTCCCAAGTGGCAAATGAAATTGTACAAGACCTCAAACTTCATGGAGTTTCTGTAAAGTTTGATAATCGAGATACACACAAACCAGGGTGGAAATTTAATGAGTATGAGCTCAAGGGTGTTCCTTTAAGAATAGGAATAGGACCTAAAGACCTTGAGAAACGAACAGTAGAACTTGCTAGGCGCGATACGCTCACAAAGGAGTTTGTAGCCAAAGAGGATATTGTAGAGACTGTAGTTGACCTTTTAAAGGAAATACAAGAAAACCTATATACTAAGGCAAAAAATTACAGAGACACGCATATAACGCCTGTAAATGACTTTGAAGAATTCAAAGAAGTACTAGAGACCAAAGGTGGATTTCTAAGTGCACATTGGGATGGCACTGCAGAAACTGAAGAAAAAATCAAACAAATCACAAAAGCAACCATACGATGCATACCTATGGATGCTGTTGAAGAAGAAGGAAAATGCGTTTTTTCTGGCGCTCCTTCTAATCGTAGAGTACTGTTTGCCAAGGCATATTAATTTTTTTTTGAAAAAAGTTTCAAATAGTCTTGCAACATCTAGAAAAATGTTTATTTTTGCATCCGCAATTTAAGCGATTGTTCTAGGCCCGTTCGTCTATCGGCTAGGACGCATGGTTTTCATCCATGTAAGAGGGGTTCGATTCCCCTACGGGCTACAATTTTTATAATTACTAGAAAAAACAATAATGGCAAATCACAAGTCAGCTTTAAAGAGAATTAGAAGCAACGAAGCTAAGCGTCTTAGAAATCGTTACCAACACAGAACGACTCGTAACGCGATCAAAAGACTACGCGATATGACTGAGCAGAAAGATGCACAGGCTTTATATCCTGCTGTAGCTTCTATGATTGACAAGTTAGCTAAGCGTAATATCATTCATGATAACAAAGCAGCTAACCTGAAATCTAAGCTTGCAAAGCACGTAGCAGCGCTATAATAGCACTACGATTATGATATACAGAGAACTTCTATATTTCTATAGGGGTTCTTTTGTTATTTAAGAAGTAGATAAGTACAACTTACGCTTTCGCGAAAGCAAAACCTATCTACTACTTTTACATATTAAGATTAATACCGCAAGAAATTCTTGCAACTGATTAGGCTAACCTCTGACGATGTTCGTGAATGTTGCCCTAACGTAAAACCACTTTAATATCCATAGAAATGGAAGATTTAGTAAAATTCGTACAAGACGAATTCATCCCAAAAAATGATTTCCCAACTTTTTCAGCAGGAGATACAATTACTGTATTTTATGAAATAAAGGAAGGTGAAAAAAGTAGAACACAGTTCTTTAGAGGAGTTGTGATTCAATTAAGAGGAACTGGAAGAACTCAAACATTTACAATCCGTAAAATGTCTGGTACTGTTGGTGTGGAACGTGTATTCCCACTTAACCTTCCTGCAATCCAAAAGATTGAAATAAACAAGAAAGGTATTGTACGTCGTGCACGTATCTTTTACTTTAGAGGTCTTACTGGTAAGAAAGCTCGTATTAAAGAAAGACGTGGCGCTTAAGCTACCACAATATATTATCAAAAAGCTCCATCATAACGATGGAGCTTTTTTTTTGGATATATATTAGAGTAAAAATATCTTAAGAAGTTAAAAATTAAACGGACATCTACCACTCAGCTTAGAATAAGACAGATTAATTAATCAAGTCAAATACTGCTATCATCTTTCTAACTAATTAGAATCTCCATCTAGTCGTTGATAAGAAATATCAAAGCCACTTCCCTTTTCCTCAAACTAAACTCCTCTGCTCATATACTACACAACAAATGCAGTTATTAGTATTAGGATCTTGTTACACAACCAAAATCAAGACCACCTTATACTTTATATAACTTCATAAAGAGCATAATTCATCTACTTTAAATACTTAAATGAATTTAATGTATAGTTAAATACAATATTCTTAATAATTATGAGTGTATTCACGCACCTAAGCATTGCAAGTAACCTTAGTGATTTGGTATATTTGCTAGGCTCGACTTACGAGTGATTTTCAATAGATTTACTAAACAAATACCTTCTAAATGGCGACAGAAAAGACCACTATAAAGTATACACTTACGGATGAAGCTCCTATGCTTGCGACGCATTCATTCCTCCCTATTATAAAACGTTTCACCCAGTCTTCTAATATTGACATGGAGCTAGTGGATATTTCTCTAGCTGGTCGTATCGTTGCAAATTTTCCAGACAACCTTACTGAAGATCAAAAACAAGAAGATGCATTGCTTGCGCTAGGAGAACTAGCAAAGCAACCAGAAGCAAATATCATCAAACTTCCAAACATCTCTGCCTCTATACCTCAGCTAACGGCTGCTATAAAGGAATTACAAAGTGATGGATACGATATTCCAGATTTTCCAGAAGAACCAAAAACTGACGAGGAAAAATCTATACGTGCTAGATATGCAAAAGTATTAGGTAGTGCTGTAAACCCAGTATTACGTGAAGGTAACTCAGACCGTAGAGCTCCTAAGCCAGTGAAGCAATATGCGAGAAACAACCCACACAGTATGGGCGCATGGAGTGCAGATTCTAAAACACATGTTTCGACAATGTCTCATGGAGATTTTAGAAACAATGAAAAATCTGTTACTATTCAAGAAGCTGGAAATGTTCGTATTGAACATGTAGCTACAGATGGAACTGTTACTGTTCTTAAAGCTAACACGCCAGTACTAGCAGAAGAAATTATAGACGCTTCTCTCATGGAGAAGAAAGCTTTAATTTCTTTCCTTGAAGAGCAAGTAGTAGATGCAAAAGAAAAAGATATCCTTTTCTCCCTTCACATGAAGGCGACTATGATGAAGGTTTCTGACCCTAAAATATTTGGACACGCAGTACGTGTGTTTTTTGCACCAGTATTTGAAAAGTACGGAGCTACTTTTGATAAATTAGGAGTAGATGTAAATAATGGATTTGGAGACTTAGTTTCTAAAATTGACGAATTACCATCTTCAGAAAAAGAAGAAATCCTTGCTGCTATAAAAGCTTGTTATGATGCAAGACCAGATCTTGCAATGGTAAATTCTGATAAAGGAATTACAAACCTACACATTCCTAGTGATGTTATTATTGATGCATCTATGCCAGCAATGATACGTGCATCTGGACAAATGTGGAATGCAGAAGGAAAACAACAAGACACAAAAGCGGTAATTCCAGATAGTAGTTATGCTGGGGTTTTCCAAGAAACTATAGATTTCTGTAAAAAACATGGAGCTTTTGACCCTACAACAATGGGTACAGTTCCTAACGTAGGTCTTATGGCTCAAAAAGCCGAAGAATATGGATCTCACGATAAGACATTCGAAATACCAGCAGCTGGAGTAGTACGTACAGTAGATGACGCTGGAAATACACTAACAGAACACAAGGTAGAAGAAGGAGATATCTGGAGAATGTGCCAGGTAAAAGATGCTCCTATACGTGACTGGGTTAAACTTGCTGTAAGTCGTGCAAGAGCTACTGGTGTGCCAGCTATATTCTGGTTAGATCAAGAGAGAGCTCATGATGCACAACTTATCAAGAAAGTAAATCTTTACTTAAAAGATCACGATACCGATGGTCTTGATATACAAATCATGTCTCCTGTACTTGCTACACGTTTCTCTTTAGAACGTATCAAAAATGGACAAGACACTATCTCTGTAACAGGAAATGTACTTCGTGATTATAACACAGATTTATTCCCTATTCTAGAAGTAGGAACTAGTGCAAAGATGCTATCTATCGTTCCTCTAATGAATGGTGGAGGTTTATTTGAAACTGGAGCTGGAGGATCTGCTCCTAAGCATATCCAGCAGTTTCTAGAAGAGGGTCACCTGCGTTGGGATTCTCTTGGAGAATTCTTAGCACTAGCAGTATCTCTAGAGCATGTAGCAACTAGCCGTGGTAATGATCGCGCTCAAGTTCTTGCAGACACGCTAGATGAAGCGACAATTAAATTCTTAGAAAATAGAAAGTCTCCTTCTCGTAAAGTAAACGAGCTAGATAACCGTGGTAGTCACTTTTATCTTGCACTTTACTGGGCACAAGGCCTTGCTGCACAGACTGTAAATACTGACCTAGCTTCAGAGTTTGCACCTATAGCAAAAACTATGGAAGAAAACGAGCATACGATTATTAACGAACTAAATGCCGCACAAGGTGAGCCTCAAAATATAGATGGTTATTACAGCGTAAGCAGTGAGAAAACATTTGCAGCCATGAGACCTAGTGCTACATTTAATGCAATTATTGATTAGATTGTAACGCTTTCGCGAAAGCGTACAAAATCACTTAAAAGCCTCTTCTAAACAGAAGAGGCTTTCATTTTTTTTAACAAGTTTAATTAAAGAATTGTGGTTAGCTTTACTCAAAACTATAACATGAAAAAGTTCTTTACTTTACTCTTTCTCATAGGGGTTACTCAACTTTCATTGGGACAAGAAAAGTATACACTAAGTGGAACAATCACCGATAACTCAAGTAATGAAACCTTGATTGGTGTGAGTATCCTATTTCCAGAATTAAGCGATGGCGTAGTGACAAATTCTTATGGATTCTATTCCATAACGCTACCCGAAGGAACCTATCAATTACAAGTAAGCTATCTAGGATTTAAAGATGTAATTGAGACTGTTAATCTTACAAGTGATATACGTCGCAATTTTAAACTAACACCTTCTGAAGAGCTACTCAATGAAGTTATCTTAGAAGAAAAAGTAGAACGAGTACGTATACGCAAACCTCAAATGAGTGTAAACGCTTTAAGTTCGGCTACTATTAAACAAATTCCCGTAGTACTAGGAGAGGCAGATGTCATTAAAGCGATTTTATTACTCCCTGGAGTTACAAGTGCTGGCGAAGGTGCCTCTGGATTTAACGTACGCGGTGGTGCGGCAGATCAAAATTTGATACTTCTTGATGAGGCTACCATATTCAACTCCTCTCACCTCTTTGGATTTTTCTCAGTGTTTAACCCTGATGCGATTAAAGATTTAAAGCTATATAAAGGCGGAATCCCTGCACGTTATGGTGGTCGCGTCTCTTCTGTACTAGATATTTATCAAAAAGAAGGTAATAGCAAAAATGTAAAAGTAAGCGGAGGAATAGGCGCTGTAGCAAGTAGATTACTTGTAGAAGGACCTATTGTAAAAGACAAAGCTGCGTTTCTACTAGGAGGAAGAGCATCATATGCTCATTTATTTTTACCCTTATTTGATATAGACAACAAGGCATACTTTTACGACCTCAACACTAAGATTAACTATAACATAAACGACAACAATAGTCTATATCTTTCTGGATACTTTGGTAGAGACCTCTTTAGTATAGATGACAGTTTTAAAAATGTCTATGGAAATGCTGTAGGAAACTTACGATGGAATCACATCTTTTCTGATAAATTATTTTCTAACGCCTCACTGATTTATAGTGACTATTATTATGGTTTAGATCTTGACTTTGTAGGATTTGAGTGGAACTCAGGCATCAACAACATTAACCTCAAGTATGATCTCACTCATTACTTAAATGATAAAATGAAGATTTATTCTGGGATTAATAATCTATACTACACATTTAATCCTGGACGTATAAAACCTAATGGACCAGATTCTGGCATTATAGAAGAGCAACTCACAAAGAAGTATGCAAATGAGTTTGCTGCATACGTAGATATTGAGCACAAACTATCTAAAGACTTCACTGTAGAGTACGGGTTACGTTATAGTAATTTTACTCGTCTTGGTCAAGATGAGATTAATATATATAGAGATAATCAACCTGTTACTTTTGATCCGTTTCTATTGATTTATAAAAGTGAAGATCCTATTGAAACAAACACTTCTTTATCAAGAAGTGATAAACTAGCTACCTTTAACTCACTAGAGCCACGTATCGCTGCATCTTATGCGTTTAATGACGACACTTCTATAAAAGCAAGTTACACGCGACTAGTTCAATATCTTCATTTATTGTCAAACACAAGCTCCCCTACTCCTCTAGACATATGGACTCCTAGTGGGCAATTTGTACAACCTCAAAAACTCGATCAGTATGCTTTGGGATATTTTAAAAACTTTGAAGTAAAAGACACAGAGTACACCCTAGAAACTGAGGCATTTTATAAAAATATTGATGGTAGAGTAGATTATATTGATGGCGCACAACTTATCGCAAATGATGCCATCGAGCAGGTAGTATTACAAGGTGAAGCAAGAGCTTACGGCCTAGAGTTCTTATTGAGAAAAAATGATGGTAACCTTAAAGGATTTATAACATACACGCTCTCAAAATCTGAGCAACGTACTCCTGGCAGAAATGAGAATGAGTTAGGTATAAATAGAGGGCAGTGGTATAACACTCCTTATGATAAAACTCATGACATCTCTATGAATCTAAGCTATGAGCTCAGTAAGAAGTGGAGATTTGGTAGTAACTTTCTTTTTCAAACAGGACAGCCTACAAATTTTCCTGTAGGACAATTTGAGTTTCAAGGAATAGTAATCCCAACATATGGTCCTCGCAATGAACAACGATTGCCATCTTACCATAGACTAGACTTAAGCGCAACACTAACTCCTAGTGCAAATGAAGGTCGCTCATGGAAATCCGAGTGGATTTTTAGTCTTTATAATGCTTATAATCGTCGAAATGCTGCTTCAATTAACTTTAGGCAAAATGCAGAAACTGGAAACAATGAAGCTATTAGGACTTCTATTTTTGGGGCAATACCGGCAGTAACTTATAATTTCAAATTTTAAGAATATGAAATATTTATTTTCCATCATTATTCTGCTTTTTATCGCTACTTCTTGTGAAGACGTAGTAGATGTAGATCTTAACAATGAAGCACCAAGACTTATAGTAGATGCACTTATTAGAATTGATACAACACAAAATCTAACAGATGCAACCATTAAGGTTTCGTTATCATCTTCATTTTTTGGAGCTATTGAGCCTGCCTCAATAGAAAATCTAGAATTAAGAAAAGAAGACGATGGTAGCACTGTTCCCTATGAACCTATTCCTGGGTCACCTGGCATGTATCGCCCTTTCAGCACGACAACTTCTCCTGTGTCAGATAATAAAATTGTGACTAACTGGCTCGTAGATGATAGTGAGTTTCTATTATATGTAACCTACCAAGATCAACTATACCTCGCAAGAACTTCATTTGCGCCTTCTTCTCCTATTGATTCTGTCACCCAGGGTGATGGAGGACTCTTTGATGAAGATGACAAGGAAGTTATTGTTGCATTTACAGATATCGAAGCTCAAGAAAACTATTATCTTTTTGACTTCGGTTTTAATGAATTCTTACCTACAGAGGATCGATTTTATGAGGGACAACAATTTGAGTTCTCTTATTTTTATGATGCAGAAGATACCGGTATTGCAACGGGAGACGAAGTAAATATTAGTATTCTGGGAGCTACAGAAGACTTTTTTAACTACATGAACGGACTTGTTGAACAGAGTCAGCAGGGAGATAATGGACCTTTTCAAACTCCTACCGCCACCGTAAGAGGAAACTTTCTTAATGTAACTGACATAGATAACATAGACCAGTTTGATAACGTAAATAGACCAGATGCTTTTATCTTAGGCTACTTCTCGTTATCACAAGAATTTACAACCAGCTTCGTTATAGAAGAGTAATTTTCTTTTTACGCTTTCGCGAAAGCGTATTAATAACATACATCTAGATTTTATTTTATTACTTGATTACCTACATTAGCCTTTATGATTAAAAGTATTTTATCCTTTACATTATTTATAGTAACAAGCACGCTTCTATTTTCACAGCAAGATATACCTCAAGACTATTTTGTTAATCCGCTGGATGGTCAGCTAGTACTTGCTGGAAGTTTTGGAGAGTTGAGAAGTAATCACTTTCATAGTGGTTTAGATTTAAAAACACAAAGAAGAGAAGGACTTCCAGTTTATGCATCTGCGGCTGGTACGGTTACACGCATTAAGATATCGCACTACGGTTATGGTAAGGCCATTTATGTTACTCATCCTAATGGATACACTACCGTTTACGGACACTTGCAGAAATTCTGTGATGAAATAGAAGAATTTGTAAAAAATGCACAGTATAAAAAAGAAAGCTTTGAGATAGAGCTTTTCCCCAAAAAAGGCGAACTAGAAATAGGTCAAGGTGAAATTCTAGCATATAGTGGTAATACTGGAAGCAGCGGCGGACCGCATTTACATTTTGAAATAAGAGATTCAAATGAACGCCCTATGAATCCGTTTTTATTTGGACTTACAGCAAAAGACACGCGTAAACCTACTATTAATGAGCTACGCGCGTACCCTGTAGGAGAAAATGCATCTATTAATCAAAATGCAAATCCAGTGTCTGTGAGACTCACACAAAAACCTGATGGCAGCTACCTCGCCGAAAATCTCAATGCATATGGAGAGATAGGATTTGCAATAGGTACCATAGATCAACAAGATTTGGCCAATAATAAAAATGGTATTTATGCCATTACCACAGCTGTTAATGGTCAAGAAAACTTTGAAGTAACTATGGATAAATTCTCATTTGCAGAGACTCGCTACCTCAACCGAATGATTGATTATGGTCTCTACAAAGACAAGCGTAAAAGAGTTCAAAAATTATTTATAGAAAAAAACAATCCTCTAAGCATCTACACAAAGCAAGTAGATAATGGGGTGCTGAATATAGGAGATAGTCTCTCTTATCAATATCAAATAAATGTGCGTGACTATGCAGGTAATAACGTAATCATTAACGTACCTATCACTGGTAAAAAAGAAACGATAACACCTGCTGACAAAAGTGGAATAGAAGATTATGTCTATAGTGATCAAGGATACACGTATAATGATGGCAAATTTGAAGTTTATATACCAAAAGGAGCGTTATACGAAGACACTTTTCTCAACTTAAAAACAGAAGGGGATAAACTTATACTGCACGAAGATCTAGTACCAGTGCATAAGAATATTGCTATCTCTTATGACTTGTCTAGTTATAATGAAGAAGACCGAGATAAGCTATATTTAGGTAGAATAGGATACAAAGGAGACGTGTATTATAGCAACACAAGAATTAAGGATAATAAGCTACAGATAAGTACTCGTATACTAGGCGACTATACAATAGGAAAAGATACGGATTCACCAATCGTAAAAGCTGTAAATATCACTAAGGGAAAATGGATGTCAAAATACAGATATCTCAAGTTTACAATAACAGATCTTACTAGCGGCATTAAAGGCTATAGAGCTACTGTAAATGGCAAGTATATTCTACTCGAGTATGACCCAAAGACTAAGCTGCTTACTCATGACTTTAATGACAATGTGGTAACAGACACAGAAAACAACTTAAAACTGATTGTAACTGACAATGTGGGAAATAACACTACATTTGAAACTACTTTCTTTAGAAAATCTGCCTTTTGAAAAACAACTATCTACTCCTACTAATTATATTTCTAGTCACAACAGCTACTAGTCTAGCGCAAACCGCTACTATACGCGGTATTGTAGTTGATGATAGAAATACTCCATTCCCTGGGGTTTCTGTTTCTTATGGAACGGATGGAACAACTACAAATGACAATGGTTTTTACATACTAGAAATACCTTCTGGTGAGGAAGTAACTATAAACTTTACCTATGTAGGTTTTAAGAAAATATCTCAGCCATTTAACCTCTCTCCTAATGCTGAAGTGGAGTTTAATCCAGTGTTAAAAGCAGACGTAGAGCAGCTAGGAACAGTAATTATAACCGCAACAACACAACAACGCGTTGAGGGTGTTGTTACCATATCTCCAGAAGTTATTAGAAAAACACCGGGAGCAAACGCTGGGGTAGAAAATTTATTAAAATCCTTACCAGGTGTAAGCAACAATAACGAATTGAGTACACAATACTCTGTACGTGGTGGAAACTTTGATGAGAACCTTGTATATGTAAATGAGATTGAAGTGTACAGACCTTTCTTGGTAAGATCTGGACAACAAGAAGGATTAAGCTTTGTAAATAGTGATCTCGTCCAAAATGTCGCATTTAGCGCAGGCGGTTTTCAGGCAAAATATGGCGATAAACTTTCTTCTGTCTTAGATATCACCTACCGAAGACCTACAGATTTTGCTGCTAGTGTAGATGCCAGCCTTCTAGGCGGCAGTATCTCTGGGGAAGGAATTTCAAAAGATGGTCGCTTTACTGCGCTTGCTGGTGTGCGTTATAGAGATAACAGTTTGCTAGTAGATGCAAAGCAAACTGAGAGTAACTTTAGACCTAGATTCTTTGATGCACAAACTTTTCTAACCTATAAGTTTTCAAATAAATTCCAATTGGACTTTCTTGGAAATATTGCTGTAAACAAATATAATTATGAGCCACTTACAAGACAGACTAATTTTGGAACTTTAGCAGATCCTTTAGCACTTGTTGTTTTTTATGAAGGCCAAGAAAAAGATAAGTATGAGACATACTTTGGAGCCTTAAAAGGAACTTACGAGCTTAATGAGCATACTACATTAAAGCTATTAGGCTCTGCATATCACACACAAGAGCAAGAGTATTTTGACATTTTTGCAAATTATCGCTTAGGACGTCCTAACACAAATATAGGGGATGAAAATCTAGGAGATGTAGAATTCACTCAAGGTATAGGGTCTCAACTTACCCATGCCCGTAATGATCTTGATGCGCTTTTTATTAACCTAGAGCACAAAGGAACCTACTTAAAAAATGATGATCAGATAGATTGGGGAATTAAATATACTAGAGAAGATATACGTGACCGCCTCGAGGAATATGAAGTAATAGATTCGGCTGGCTTTTCAATTAGACCTCCCATAGGAGATTTTATAAACCAGCAACCTTACGAAGCTTTTGACGCTCTTCTTGAACCCTTTACAAATATAAGAGCACGCAACAATGTACAAATAGACCGCATCTCTGCTTATGGTCAATATAGCAAGCGCACGGACTGGGGCAATAATGAAGTATGGATTAATGCAGGAGTACGGGCACATCAATGGACAGTAAGTGGTGAAGGCATAGAAAGTAATACACAAACTATTGTAAGTCCTAGAGCTCAGATAAGCTTAAAACCCGGCGGGAATGAGGATATGATTTTTAGACTCTCAGGAGGGCTTTATGCACAACCTCCTCTCTATCGTGAGTTAAGAGATTCACTAGGTCAAGTACGCCCAGAAGTAAAAGCTCAAAAATCTTATCATATTGTAGCTGGACACGATTGGAGCTTTAATATGTGGGAGCGTCCTTTTAAACTAGTTACAGAAGCTTACTACAAAGGACTTACAGACGTAAATCCATATACGTTAGAAAATGTACGTATAAGATATAGAGCTACTAATAATGCTACTGCTCGATCGTACGGTCTGGATACAAGACTTAATGGAGAGTTTGTACCTGGTACAGAGAGTTGGATAAGCCTGGGTGTATTACGCACAGAAGAAAATATAGATAATCAAGGCTATATACCTCGACCAACAGACCAGCGATTAAAGGTTGCTTTCTTATTTCAAGATTATGCTCCTAGTATTCCAAATCTAAAGTTATATATCAATATGGTATATCAAACAGGATTACCAGGAGGATCTCCAAGTTATGCAGACCCATATCAATTTGCAGAGTTACCGAGATTACGAGATTACTTTAGATCAGATATCGGTATAAACTATGTCATCACAGATGCAACAAAACCGTACCCAAAAGGACACTGGCTTCATGTATTTAAAGATCTAACGGCAGGTTTTGAAATCTATAATATTTTTGATAGACAAAACTCGATTACAAATACTTTTGTAAGAGATGCTAGTACGAGACAACAATTTGCAATCCCTAATTTTCTATCACCTAGAGTATTTAATGTAAGAATGTCTGCAAAGTTCTAAATTAGGCAGGAACGCCTTCTAGAAATTCTTTTAAGATTTCTATTACATAATCCACATCGGCTTTGGTGTTATATTTTGAAAATGAAAAACGCACACTAGGCTTTCCTAAATCTTCTCCCGATAAAATTTCTTGTAACACATGCGAGCCCTTATCGCTACCACTTTGACAAGCACTTCCTTTAGAACAAGATATACCTTTCATATCTAGTTGAAATAATAGTAAAAGTGCCTTTTCTGAGGCTATAGGTAAGCACACATTAAGTAAGGTGTACGTACTTTTTTCTGAGTTAGAACAATTACCGTTAAGCTTAGCTTCAGGAATCTCTTCTTGTAGCCTTTCGGCGAAATAGTCTTTTATACCCTTCACATAAGCGCTTTCCTCTTCAAGATTTTTATAAGCATACTCCATTGCCGTTTCTAATCCTGCAATATTATGAACTCCTTCTGTTCCAGCTCTTAATCCTCTTTCTTGCGAACCTCCATAAATTAAAGGTCGTAAGCCGCTATTTTTTCTCACAAAGGCAAACCCTACTCCTTTAGGACCGTGAAATTTGTGAGCAGCTGCGGCAATGTAATCTACAGGTATCTTCTGTAGGTTTATATTATAATGACCTATACTTTGTACCATGTCACTATGCACTAATGCTCCATATGACTTACACATAGTCGCCACAGCTTCTATGTCAATCATATTACCTACTTCATTATTAACATGCATTAAGCTCACAAGCGTTTTCTCTTCACTCGACCTTAGCATTTCTTCTAGATGCTTCTCATCCGGTGTCCCGCAGTTCTTGAGGTTTACATACTCTAATTTGATATTATTAGTACGTGCTGCCTCTTCGGCCGCATGAAGTACAGCATGGTGCTCGATGCGCGAAGTAATTATGCGTTGTATTCCTAAATCGCGTGCTGCGCTATTTATTACTAGGTTATCTGCTTCTGTACCTCCAGAAGTGAAGAATATTTCTCCAGCAGATACATTGAGAATCTTAGCTACTGTCTTACGAGCATTTTCTACAATACTTTTGGCACTGCGACCTACAGCATGTGTAGAGGATGGATTTCCAGAAACATCACGCATTACTTGCATAATACGGTCAAGTACTTCCTCTCTTATTTGCGTGGTGGCTGCGTTATCAAAATAAACCTTAGACATAAGCGTTACTCATTAGGGATTTGCGTACAAAAATAACCAAAATAACTCGAGACTGCTCGATAGGTGCATATTTGGTTATTAGAATTTGCAGAGCTAAACGACAATACTAATAGCTGCTTTTTAGAAAGTAAATAACATTTTCGCGAAAGCGTATTTCAATCACTTTGCCCTATTTTTGCATTAAACATTATAACTATGAAGAAGCTCACGCTTTTACTTGCTCTTATATTTTTAATCGTGTCATGTGATGACGGCGACGTTATTGTTACGGAACTTGATTTTGACGATGTTGAGTTACAACGATGTGAGAATGTAAGTGATGTTACTAACTATGTGTTTTATAAAACTAAGTCTAGCACTAATGAGGCGCTTGCTTTACAATTTGAAACAGATGAGCCTTTATTTGAAGAGGTAAATACTTCATATTCTATATTACTTTCTGGAACAGATCAATACTCATACCGCGTATTTAATGGAGATCCAAGCAATTACTTTTGTAATGCGATACCGCCTACAAGTCCTTTAGTTCAAGAAGAGTTTATAAGTACAGATGGTCTGGTAGAAATATTTTCTAGCGGTACAGAAAGCGACGCAGATGCTATACCTACAGAAATAGAAGACCCTACACTTTTACTAGATACAGATCTTGACGGAATTCTTGATTACCTAGATTTTGATGATGATGGAGATAATGTACCTACTAGACTTGAGGGTGTAGTTTTAAATGAAGATGAGACAGCGATAGATTTAATGTTATCCCGCGACACAGACGGAGATATGATTCCAGATTATCTTGATGACGACGATGATGGCGATGGGATTCTTACAAGAAACGAAGACCTAAACAGAGACTTAAACCCAAATAATGATAAATCTGATCTTGATTTTCCAACAATTCCAGATTACTTAAACCCAAATATAACTGTAGAAACTGTTGTAGACGTCTATCGTGAAAACGAATACTTTATATCAGATCTAACGCTTGATATCACGATTACTAATACAGTACTTATTAACCCTGCTAACCAGGAAGAATTACGAAATGAGACATTACAACTACTAGGAACATACTCCGCAGGTGATGTTTCAATAAAAGATACCCCAGTGTTTAATTAAATTACGTATTCTGAAAAATATAGACTTCGGTAGCTCCTACTCCATACTTCTGAAAATCTGCATCATAAAACCTAAGATTATCATACCTACGAAGTAGTGTATAGAGCTCCTCGCGTAGTACTCCTTCTCCCACTCCATGTATAAAAACCATCTTAGGAATACGCTTTTTGATAGCAAATTCTAATTGTCTGGTTGCAGTATCGAGTTGAACGGTAAGAATTTCATAATTACTCATACCGCGTTCCCTATCGACTAACTTATGGATATGTAAATCCACCTCAAACATGGGCGCATTGCGCTCTTTAGGGTTTACCTTTATTGCTTTCTTTCTTTTTGCCTCTTCTTTTTCTGAAATCACAGAATCTGGCACTACAGAAAGTGCCGCTCTCATACTCTTAGAAACTGCTGGTATAAGCTCGCTTTCGCGAAAATAGGATATAAAGCCATCCTCATCTTCTACCGAAACTTCATCATCTTTTATATGCACCACAACGCCCTCAAAATCATCGTCTAACGCTTGCACTTGATCTCCTAATTTCATAAATTTACAGTCGAATAGGTTTTTAGTCGGTAAAAATATACAATCTATCGAAAATTAAGCAGAAAAGTATAGTACTTACGCTGTCCTATCTACATTTGACTAAGTTTGACCCCAAGTTATAACTAAGTGTAAAGTTTAAATTATGAAAAATCTACTCCTTGTAGCAGTACTCTCTCTAGGATTCTCTGCTCATGCACAACTTTTTGTGAAGCCTACAGATACAGATGCATCTTATGTTTTTGTAAATGACACTTTTATTTATGTTGAAAATGATGTTGAATTAGAATCTAATAGAAGTCTAACAGCTACTACAGATAATGGGATACCTAATATTCTTTTAAGAAACAATGCTCAAATTTTACAAGGAGAAGGTACTCTAAGTAAGAATAACAAAGGAACGGGCGAGATATCAATCTTTCAAGAAGGTACGGTAAACAACTTTGATTACAATGTATGGGGATCACCTGTGGGCTTATCACGAGTTGAAGGTGCTAATGGCTTTGCAGAACCTGCGAGAAGTGAAGGTAATGGCCCATTTGCATTTAAAAGCACAAACTCTGCAGCGCAAGTATTATTTAAACCAACAACTGTCACTCTAAGTAACCCTGCATTTGCAATAGGAGGTTATGATGGTAATCAAAATGCTGGATCTTTAAATATTGCTAGCTACTGGATATGGTCTTTTCAGTCTGGAGAAAATTACGGAGATTGGATACATATTTCTAATACTCAAACGCTAGAACCAGGATATGGTTTTACTATGAAGGGTGTTGCCGGCACTGATAATACAACAATATCCACTGAAGTTGCTCAACCAGAGAACAACCCAGGAGATTCACAACGTTATGACTTTAGAGGACGCCCTAACAGTGGTGATATTCAAATTGCTGTTGGTGCTGATAAACAAACGCAAGTAGGAAACCCTTACCCATCGGCTTTAGATCTAAATCACTTTTTAATTAAAAACTCGAGAGGTGAAAGTGAACCAAATTCATATGCATACTCATATACATCACCATATTCTGGAGAAGTAATCAATAAAAATATAGATAGAAAAAGAGTAACTACTGGTATAGCATATTTCTGGGATAGTGATCCAACAGCACTTTCTCATTACCTAGTAGAATATAAAGGAGGTTATGGAACATACTCTCCAATGGGAGTAATAGATGGAGACGGCATTTATGTTAATGCAACATTCTTAAATTACGATGTTACAGGAGAATCTACAGGTGATACTGGCTCAAATGGATTAGTTTATAACAGAAGATTTTCACCTGTAGGACAAGGTTTCATGGTTACTGGAGATACTAATCAAGATATGAATGGTGCAGTGCCAGAAGATATAACATTTAGCAATGAGCAAAGGGTATTTGTACGTGAAGGAGATAATTCTGACTTTAGATCTGCTCAAAATTTAAATAATAATATTGTATCAGCACATGGTGTTGCTAATTATTATGAGAACGTAAACGAACTAAGAAAACCATCACACATAAAATTTTACGCAGGTATAAATGACACTTATTCTAGGGAAATGAGTATCGCATTTCTTGATGAGGCAACTGCAGGTTATGACACCGCGATGGATGCACAAACTATCAGCGAAATTACGACAGATGTTGGATTTAAAATTGATGAAAAAAGCAATTATGTGATTAACGCAGTGCCTAGAGATGAATACCAGTGGATTCCTTTATCTATAAAGGCATCAGGACCTACAGAATTTAAATTTGCAGTGCATTACACAGAAGCATTTGAGTACAACGACGTTTTCTTAGTTGATATGGAAACAGAAGCATATCATTCTATCCTAGGTGAAGAAGTTCTTATGATGCTTGAGGATGGCATTTATGATGATCGCTTTTTTATTAGATTTACAACATCTGACGCTCAAGAAGAAGAAGAAACAACTGAAGAGGAAGAAACAACTGAAGAGGAAGAAACAACAGAAGAAGAAGATACTGATGTAGCAGATGAAACTGTTGACATAGCGGTAAACGAGCAAGATCCATTTATTGAAGAAAGTGTTCTTGAATCTTTTACTATTATACAGAACAACATAAACAACCAACTTGAAATTTACAACCCAAATAACATTGTTGTTGAGGATGTAACTTTATTTGATCTATCTGGAAAAAAGATCTTTAATGAAATAAACCTAGGTGGCCAGAGTGAATATACTTTTCCTACAAGAAACTTGTCAACAGGAATATATGTAGTTAAATTTACAACTCGCGATGGACTTACAAAAGGACGTAAAATCAGTATCGTAAACTAAAAAAGTTATATGGATGAATACATGTTGCCCTGCCTGAACAAGAAATATTTAGGTTTTGAATGCATGGGCTGCGGTATTCAAAGATCCATTTCCCTCCTTTTTAAAGGAGAATTTATAGAAGCATTTCATATGTACCCAGCAATCTATCCTTTGATAGCATTGTTGGGTTTTTTAATGCTCAATCAGTTTACAAATTTAAAATTTGCAAATAAAGGTGTAATATTTTTAGCTATATTGACGGTCGCTACTATCATCATTAGCTACACAATAAAAATGACTAACTAATCAATTAACTAAACATCAAACATTAAAATGGAAAATCGTAAACTGCCTAATGTAACCATATCTCTAGTATTAGGGATTGTATCATTCATAGCTTGCTGCTTCTCTTGGGGAATAGGAGGAGTTCTACTCTCTGGAATAGGCTTATTTTTAGCAAACAAAGACAAGAAAACATACTTACTATCACCTGACAGCTATGATAATTATGGACAGCTTAAAACTGCAAGAATTATCGCTATTATTGGTTTAGTTTTAGGTGTATTAACCTTATTAATGATAGCTGTAATGCTCGTTATGTTTGGAGGAATGGAAGGCATGCAAGAATGGCAACAACAACAAATGGAACAAGCAGGAATGGGACAATAGTCTTATTATTCTTGAATAAACATTAAACACGTCTCACGACGTGTTTTTTTTTGCCAAATCATGAAAGCAAAAAAGCCGTTAGGATTCATAATCCTAACGGCTTTATATTTTAAATCAAAAAGATCTACTTTTCAAACTGCTTAAGTGTGTTGATAATAATATCAGTACACTCTAATAATTGTTTTTCATTCATTACTAATGGTGGAGCAAAACGAATAATGTTACCATGTGTTGGTTTTGCAAGAAGTCCATTATCACGAAGCGCTATACATATATCCCAAGCCGTTGAGCTATCTTCTGTATCGTTAATCACAACTGCATTTAATAAACCTCGACCACGCACTAAAGTTGCGATAGAACTTGAATCTACAAACTCCTGCATCTTCTCACGGAAAATTGTTCCTAGTTTACGAGCGTTCTGTATAAGGTGTTCATCCCTTACAACTTCTAATGCCGCTGTTGCTACTGCTCCAGCAATAGGATTTCCGCCAAAGGTAGAACCATGCTGCCCTGGCTTTATAACCTCCATAATGTGATCATTGGCTAGCACGGCAGATACTGGATAAGCTCCACCAGAAAGTGCTTTTCCTAATATTAAAATATCAGGTTGTGCATAGGTATCCTCTTGTTTCTCACAATGAGACTCACAAGAACAATTACCACAAACTGCAAGTAAACCTCCAGTTCTTGCAATTCCTGTTTGAATTTCGTCTGCTATAAAAAGTACTTCATGCTTATTACACAAAGCTTGCGCCTTACGCATATAATCATCTGCAGGAGTATAAACACCTGCTTCACCTTGGATAGGTTCTACTAGAAAACCTGCAATATTTTTATGTGACTTAAGGGCATTTTCTAGCGCATCAACATCATCATAAGGTATTTTAATAAATCCTGGAGTATATGGTCCAAAGTTTTTACGAGCACCTTCATCGTTAGAAAAAGAAATTATAGTCGTTGTTCTTCCGTGAAAGTTATTTTCACATACAATAATCTGAGCTTCATGCTCTTCTACACCTTTTTTCTCGTAAGCCCATTTTCGCGCAAGCTTTATAGCTGTCTCTACAGCCTCTGCTCCCGTATTCATAGGTAATAGCTTATCAAAGTCAAAATACTCTGTAGCGTATTTTTCGTACGGTCCTAAGGTATCGTTGTAAAAAGCACGCGAAGTAAGCGTAAGTGTTTTTGCTTGTTCTGTCATTGCATTTACAATGCGTGGGTGACAGTGTCCCTGGTTTACAGCAGAATAAGCAGATAGAAAGTCGTAGTATTTTTTTCCTTCTACGTCCCACACATAAACGCCTTCTCCCTTACTTAAAACCACAGGAAGTGGGTGATAATTGTGTGCTCCATGCTTGTCTTCTAGTGCAATTGCCTCTTGTGAAGAAAGTTGATCAACAGTGGCCATAATAATAATATTTTAAAGATAGTAATCTACAATTCCTGCTTTTCCAGAGATGGAAATGGGGAGAGAAATCATCCCATATAAGACCTCTAAATTACAAATTATAAAGGACGTGCAAAACCTTCTGAACAATTCAGAATTGTTCTATTTTTGCGCCTATGGGAAGACGTAAACAAAACAGACAGGTTTTTGAAAATATTAGTGTAACAGATGCAGGTGCAAAAGGTAAAGCTATCGGCCACGCGCCAGATGGAAAAGTGATTTTCATTAATAACGCAGTGCCTGGTGATGTTGTAAACGTACAAACTACAAAGAAGCGTAAAGCTTATTACGAGGGAACTGCAACGGAGGTTTTAACGCTTTCGCGAAAGCGTACTCAACCTCAATGCGAGCATTTTGATGCATGTGGTGGTTGCAAGTGGCAACACATGGATTATAAATTCCAACTAGAATACAAACAGCAAGAAGTAGAAAATAACCTGAAACGCTTGGGTAAAATAGAACTTCCTGAACTTACTCCAATCGCTGGAAGTTCAGAGCAATACTTTTACCGCAATAAAATGGAGTTTGGTTTTTCTGACTCAAAATGGCTTACACTTGAACAAATAAAAAGTGATGAAGTCATTGAAGATAGAAACGCCCTAGGCTTCCACATCGCTGGAATGTGGGATAAAATACTTGATATTGATAAATGTCATTTACAACGTGATCCTAGTAATGCCATACGTAATGGTATAAAAGAATTTGCAACTGCAAATAATATGGCATTTTATAATGCCCGTAATCAAGATGGACTCCTTCGTACATTGATGATACGCACATCATCTAATGGTGAGTTAATGGTTTTAGTTCAATTCTTTAAGGAAGAAACTGAGAATAGAGAATTACTCCTCAACTATATAAAAGACACTTGGCCAGAAATAACTTCGCTATTATATGTAATAAATAGTAAAGGGAACGATACCATTTATGACCAAGAGGTTATATGCTTCTCTGGAAGAGATCATATTTTTGAAGAAATGGAAGGTCTTAAGTTTAAAATTAATGCCAAATCATTCTACCAAACGAATTCAAAACAAGCTTACGAGTTGTACAAAATCACACGTGACTTTGCTGGACTTAGTGGTAATGAGCTAGTGTATGACTTATATACTGGAACCGGTACTATTGCTCAGTTTGTAGCAAAGAAAGCTAGAAAAGTAATTGGTGTAGAAGCTGTGCCAGACGCAATTGAAGCAGCTAAGGAAAATGCAAAGCTTAATGGCATTGAAAATACAGAGTTTTTTGTGGGTGACATGAAGAAGGTATTCAATACAGAATTTATAAATGCCCATGGAGTTCCAGATATTATCATCACAGATCCCCCTAGAGATGGAATGCACGCAGACGTTGTACAGCAAATTATAAACATATCACCAGAAAAAGTGGTGTATGTGAGTTGTAACAGTGCAACACAAGCACGTGATCTTGCGTTATTAGATGACACCTACAAAGTAACTAAGGTTCAACCTGTAGATATGTTTCCCCAAACTCATCATGTTGAGAATGTAGTGTTGCTTGAAAAGAGAGGTGTTAACGCTTAATTGCTTTTCAAAATTGCGGATAATCTGCGGATAATAGGCGTTTTTGTTTGAATTGAGGGTTGTTTAAATGAATTCAATTACTCTTTCATTTTTTAGTAATTGCCATTCTCCACCCTTATATTTTACCTCTATGATATTTTCAACATATGAAGTCGTATTATAGTGAATCCACAAAAATTTATTTTTCTTTTTGTGGGTTACTGTTTTTACTCTAATATCTTCAATTTCCATCGTTTCAGTTGTTAAGTATTACTTTGTTACTCGTTAGTAGTTTTGTTTTGATTATAATGGATTACACCAATCACAGTTTTCGCCCTTATTAGAAACAGTAATTGTGTTCTCACTTCCGCATACGTCGCACGTTTTTAAATCTTCTTTCTCCAAAAGCTTATCCGCCAGGTCGTCAAATTGCGCAAGCTCCAGCATAGTGATATGTGTTTTATCCATCTTGTCAAATGAGGTTATAAGGAATTGCTTTTGATCTGACTTACTGCATAGTGGCTGTAATGCGTTTGCAACACCCTCTATAAACTCTCTACATTCAAACTATGAAAGCTCATTAGCTCGGTGTTTAATTCTTAGGAGTGTTCCTTGCTCTTTTATTATTTGTTCTTTATTCATTGCTATGTGTTTTTAGTTTTATACGTTGCGTACTCTTCCATCATTACAGTAATGTTATTCCAGATTAACCTATCTCTGTGATTAGGTTTGAACATTTCGTGTAATGCTGGGTTTCTGTGTGTAAGAAACTGTTGTGCGTTCGTAATTTATATTTTTATTCATACCTAGTTATTTTAACCTTTGCGTAATTTAATCCGTCTTTTTCAAAGAAACTTTCTTTACTTCCGAAGTAATCAGAAACTTGCCAGTCATACTCAGAATCTTTTAATAAATCTTTAGCCTTAATCACAGCCATTTCCCTTTTAAATTCGTCCTTAATATTATGTATTTCTACATCTAAGGATTCTCTTATAGCCGTCTTTCCTAGCTGCTTAAAGTTTTCTTCATCAATAACACTAGCCAAACCTACAACACCCCCCATTCTTCCAAAAAGCTGGACTATTTGCGTAGGTGTAAATGTTATATCTATGATACGCTTGTGTGTTTTAGAATCTGTTATTTCTAATACTGATTCGTGATTATGGTTGTCTCTGTTTATTCCAAAGAAACATTTAACTTCTATATTTTTATTTTTCATTCCTCTACTCTTTAATGTCTTGAAGTACTAAAACCTTTCCTAATACTTCCGCTATTGCAAGTAGCTTATTAAGAGTGGGGTTTCCTTTTCCTTTTTCGAGGTTAGATATTTCACGCTGACTAAGCTTTGCGCTTCCGTCAATCGCTTCTACTTTTTCAGATAATTGCTTCTGAGTAAGTTCGTGTTCGGCTCTGTAAAGCCTCATTTGTTTGCCTAAATCCATAAGGCTAAAACTAATCATTATTATTTTTTCCATATACAAATATAACACATTTATCAATTACAACTACTTATATTACATACAGATTTACAAACAATTTATAAATATTTTAATATATTTCATTATTTATGACTTTTAAGTAAAAATGTTTTGTATATTTGAACCATCAAAACAATTACAACTATGAAAACACAACAAGAAACATACAACCGACCAACGTTCGATTATAACAAGTTCGGAGATTTAGAATTTGAAAAGAATACAGGGTTCGGAGTTTACACCATATTAAACGGAGAGTATAACGGTAAAGAGTTAACAGATACTCAAATAGAAGATTTACACCAAGAATGTAACGAAGAGTTACTTTACGATTTATTCATTAGATAAAAGAAACATTATGAAACTAGAAATTAAACAAGACCACGTAGATTACGTTAAAGTTCATTGTTGGTTGAGGAGGAAATATGGAAAAGCTTCTAAGTGTGAGGGTGATAGATGTAATAAAAAAAGTAAAAGCTTTCATTGGGCATTAAAAAATGGTTTTGATTACATTAAAAACAGAGATGCTTTTTTTCAGCTATGCGCTAGTTGTCATAAAAAATACGACATGACAGATTCTACTAGATCTGTCTCTTATACACATCTGACGCTGCCGACGAAGAGG
>OJBP01000235.1_pt1 | contig 35317 bp, 27 predicted proteins | sample 1590691 | NCBI WGS metagenome assembly OJBP01 (sample SAMN05416848, study PRJEB24817) | seawater metagenome | isolation source: Sea water | place: Canada:Atlantic | collected 2013-07 | reverse complement strand
TACACTATCCTCTTCGTCGGCAGCGTCAGATGTGTATAAGAGACAGGGATTGGGGGTGCTCCAATAAGTCTGCTTAATTTAATTAAAAATCTAGACAAAGAGAAGTTCGAAACAAAAATAGCTTGTCTAGCAGATGGGAATCATGTTCAATTGTTTAAAGACCAAGGAATAATCACTGAAGTCATAGGTACGACCACACATAATTTTTGTCACAATGAAACAGGAAAAAAGCAATGGTATTATTTCCCGTATTATATATTTGTGGCATTTTTATGGTTTTACATTGCCTTTATAAGAGCACCAAAATATTTGAAAAGCCAACAATATGATATACTTCATTTAAACTCTCATGTACTAACTAGCTGGGCCTTTGCGGGTCGTGCACTTGGGAGTAGAATTGTTTTACATAATAGGGAGGCCATTACGAAGGGGTATATTGGATTAAGGTATAGCATACTTAAATATTTAATCACTAAAAATACTAACCATATTATAAATATAAGCAAGGATAATCAGAATCGCCTGGGGATTTTTGAAGATTCTAGTGTAGTTTACAATTTTATTAATATTCCACAAACTTATTCTACGATAGTAAGTGGGGATAGGGAGAGAAGAGTTTTATTTCTTGGAGGTACTGCATATATTAAAGGTTTTGGTACTTTAGCGGACGCAATACCCTACATTAATATGAATATAAAGGTTTTAATAGCTGGAGGAATTTCTAATACAAGTGTTAAGGGGTTCAGGCAAAAAATTAAAAATTTTTTTAATAATGCTACAGTAATGCATGAAAAACTTAATAAAATTGCAAGTAATAATAACGTAAAATTTCTGGGCATAGTAACAGATCCATATCAATATATAGACTCTTGCGATGTCTTATTGACTCCATTTGCAGTACCACATTTTTCAAGACCAGCAATAGAGGCGTTTGCATATGGAAAACCAGTGATTGGAACTTCCATTGAAGGTATGGATGAAATTATTGATCATAATGTTAATGGTATTCTAGTCGAAAATCACCAACCTCAGGATCTAGCTACTGCCATAAATGATTTATGTAATGACTCTGAGAAAGCTATAGAAATGGGTTTAAACGGAAGAAAAAAAGCAATTGAAAAGTTTAGTCCAACTGTAAATATGAAGAAAATCGTTTCCATATATGAACACGTTCTAAATTCATAAAGTAGATAATGGCTATTTATTACATCTATATTGTCTATTGTTTAATTTTAATTTTTTTATCAAAAGTTAAAGACTCAGGCATCGGGAGTAAAAAAATAACTTTTTTAGTGGGCGGAGGATTATTGTTCTTGATGGGGCTTCGGCATAAAACCGTAGGAAATGATGTTGTTCGATATGTAGAGCGATATAAAGATGTAGAAAGATTTTTTACTTTAGAAACTAAAACGGAATCTGGATATATGATTTTCCAAAAGATTCTAAGCTCATTGAATATCACTGCTCAAGGTTTTATTTTTACAGTGAGTCTAATTATAGTAGCATTCTTTTCTTGGTTTTTTTACAAATATTCTAAGAACGTAGGGATGTCGTTTTTTCTTCATTTTACTATTGGCTTATTTGCTTTCACAATGACAGGGTTTCGACAGAGTATAGCAATAGGCTTAACGCTTTTAGCAATACACCTAGCAATAAATAAGAAGCTAATGTGGTATATACTGATTATAATTATAGCTATGCTATTTCATCAATCTGCAATAGTTTTTGCTCCAATTTATATTATATTTCAAATTAAAAAATATAATTTTAAAATTATTTTTTTGATTTTCTTAGCCATTTCATTATTTGGCATTTTCAATGATTTTATTTTTAGTCAAATATCGTCTTTTAGCTTTAATAAATATAATACGCAATACCTTAACAATTTAGAAGAAAGTAGGACTAGTTTAATATTTATTATATTTTCATTTTCTCTTCCTGCTATAACGATGTTTTTATGGTTTTTAGATGATATAAAAATCAGAGATCTATCTAGAATTGATATGTCTTTTTTTATTATGACTTTGATAGGTTGTGCCTTTGTTCTTCTATCTAGTCAATTATCTTTGTTAAGTAGGTTTTCCTATTATTTTATGACAGGAATTATAGTACTAATTCCCAATACCATTAGCAAATTAAAAAATCGACCAGTAGCAAATATTTGTAGTTTTTTTTTAACTCTTATTTCAATTGCTTACTTTATTGTAGCGAACGTCGATGGAATATCGAAAATAGATTCGTACTTATTCTTTTGGGAATATGCTTATTAATAATATAAATTATGAAAATTAAAAATAAAACTCTTCTTATTACTGGAGGAACTGGTTCATTTGGAAACGCAGTATTACAGCATTTTTTACATACAGATCATTTCAGTGAGATTAGAATATTTTCTCGTGACGAGAAGAAACAGGATGATATGCGAACCGTACTTAAAAATAATAAATTAAAATTTTATATAGGTGATGTGCGCAACTATGATAGTATAGAAAGAGCTACCCGTGGTGTTGATTATATTTTTCATGCTGCCGCATTGAAACAGGTCCCTTCTTGTGAGTTTTTTCCTCTAGAAGCTACTAGAACCAATGTATTTGGCACGCAGAATGTAATTGATGCAGCAGCTTTTAATAAAGTAAAAAAAGTAATTTGTTTGAGTACAGATAAAGCGGCATATCCCATTAATGCAATGGGTATTTCTAAAGCGCTTATGGAGAAGGTGGCCGTTGCTGCCTCTCGCAATAATCCTGAGACCACAGTATGCCTAACTCGATATGGTAACGTTATGGCCTCTAGAGGCTCTGTAATACCCTTATTTCTTAAACAAATACAAGAGGGAAATCCTATTACAATAACAGATCCTAGTATGACGCGTTTTCTTATGTCTCTAGAAGAAGCTGTAGAGCTTGTTCTTTTTGCTTTTGAGCATGGGAATGCTGGTGACCTATTTGTAAATAAAGCACCAGCAGGAACAATAGGTAATCTTGCTCAAGCCCTTAAGGAATTATGCAAGGCAGATAATGATATAAAGATTATAGGCACAAGACACGGAGAAAAATTATATGAAACCCTCTGTACTAGAGAAGAGATGCTTAAAGCAGAAGATATGGGAGAATTTTATCGTATCCCTGCAGATAATAGAGACCTTAACTATGCACAATATTTTTCTGAGGGAGAAGAGGCGACTGCTGAGATAGAAGATTATAACTCTCATAATACAGAGCAAGAGGATGTTGAAGGGATGAAACAATTACTATCAAATTTACCTCTAATTAAGAAGCAAGTGTTTGGCGAAGATGTTTCTCAATATCCAAATTAAAAATCATGAAGCAATTTCCTTACATTATTAAAGGAAAGTCATTCAAAGATATTCGAGGAGAACTGGTTTATAACAATGACTTTGATGCATCCCAAATCAGAAGGATGTATTCAATAACTAATAGTGTAGAACGTCCTGTACGCGGATGGCAAGGGCATCAGATTGAGAAGAGGTGGTTTTCTTCTTCAGTTGGACAAGTGAAAATTGATGTCATAAAAATTGATAATTGGAAAGTACCCGACCCTAAAGCATCTATAGATAGTTTTCTTATTTTCGCGCAAAGCGGAGATGTGTTATTTGTGCCGGATGGTTATATTACGAGAATTAGTTCATTAACGGAAAATGCGACAATTCTTGTATTTTCAGATTATTTGATGGGAGAAACACAGGATGATTATAAATATGATCTTGATTATTTCAATTCAAACACTCCAATGTAGTTACGTTTAAAAACTAACTTTAAATGCTGATCTAATTGATCGCTAAATGAGATCCGATAAAAAGGTATAAAAATATATTATGAAATTTATAGGTATAACAGGAGAAGCTGGATTTGTAGGTAATCACCTTAAAATGATAATTAATACTAGACCTGAAGATTTTACACTAGTCCCTTTTGAACGCTCTTTCTTTGAAAAAGATTCTAAGATGGATGAATTTGTAAATAAATGCGATGCTATAGTTCATCTTGCTGGAATGAATAGGCACGATAATCCTCAGGTCATATATAATACTAATGTTAATCTTGCAGAAAGCCTTATATCCTCATTAAAGCGTACTAAATCTAGAGCACACGTACTTTTTTCATCCTCATCTCAAGAAGGTAGAGAAAATCTTTATGGATCTTCAAAAAAGAAAGCGAGGGAGTTACTCAATAACTGGGCTGAGCAAGTTGGTGCTACATTTACCGGAATGATTGTTCCTAATGTTTTTGGTCCATTCGGTAAACCTTTCTATAATTCAGTTGTAGCAACATTTGCCCATCAAGTTTCAAAAGGAGAAGTACCTACTATTCAAGTTGATGGTGAGCTTAAGCTCATTTATGTATTAGAGCTCGTACAAGAAATTTTGGATAAAATTAATGACAGTATACACGAACCTGAGTATGTGATTTCTCATACCGCTGTCGCTAAAGTTTCAGAAGTTTTAAATTACTTTCAAAGCTTTAAGAACACCTATCAGGATCTTGGAGTGATCCCAGTTATAACCAACACTTTTGAATTACATCTATTTAACACCTATCGATGTTATATGGATATAACATCGCATTTTCCTGTAAAATTTACGCAACATACCGATCCAAGAGGTAGTTTTGTTGAAATAATTAGATTAGGAGTAGGAGGGCAAGTTTCATTTTCGACTACAGTTCCAGGTGTAACTAGAGGGAATCATTATCATACTAGAAAGATAGAGCGTTTTGCAGTTATTAAAGGAAAAGCTTTAATTCAATTACGCAAGATAGGTACAAACGAAATATTAGATTTTTACCTAGATGGTGATCAGCCAGCCTATGTAGATATGCCTATATGGTACACTCATAATATAAAAAACATAGGAGATGATGTTTTATATACCAATTTTTGGATCAACGAACCTTATGATGCAGCTGATGCAGACACTTATTTTGAAGAAGTTTAAGTAAAAAAACATGAAAAGATTAAAAGTAATGACCGTCGTAGGTACGCGTCCAGAGATTATACGTTTATCAAGAGTGCTTGATGCACTTGATGCTTCGGAAGCTATTGAGCATATTCTAGTACATACTGGGCAAAATTATGATTATGAACTTAATCAAATATTTTTTGATGACCTTGCTATAAGAAAACCGGATTATTTTCTTGAAGCTGCAGGTAAAACAGCAACGGAAACTATAGGTAATATTCTTATCAAAATTGATCCTCTTCTAGAAAAGATTAATCCAGATGCATTCTTAGTTTTAGGAGATACAAATAGCTGTTTATGCGCTATTCCTGCAAAAAAGCGTTACATACCTATATTTCATATGGAGGCAGGTAATCGTTGCTTTGATCAGCGTGTGCCAGAAGAGACAAACAGGAAAATTGTTGATCACACAGCAGATGTAAACCTTACCTATAGCGATATTGCGAGAGAATATTTACTTAAAGAAGGGTTACCGGCAGATAGAATAATAAAAACGGGGAGTCCTATGTTTGAAGTTCTTAATCACTACTTACCTAAAATTAAAGCTAGTGATGTTCTATCTCGTTTAAACCTTGAAAAAGAAAATTATTTTGTTATTTCTGCGCACCGTGAGGAAAATATAAGTAGTGAGGTTAACTTTACGAACCTTATGCGGGGGTTAAATGATATTGCAGAAACCTATAATAGACCTATCATAGTAAGTACACATCCACGTACTCGAAATATGATTAATAAGAAAAACATTAAAATGCACAGTAATGTACTGTTTTTAAAACCTTTAGGTTTTCACGATTACAATGCACTACAAATGTACAGTTATGCTGTGTTATCAGATAGTGGTACAATTTCTGAGGAATCCTCTATTCTCAATTTTCCTGCTCTCAATATAAGACAGGCACACGAGCGTCCAGAAGCTATGGAGGAAGCCTCTGTAATGATGGTAGGCTTATCACCAGAAAGAATACTGCAAGGTCTTTTACAACTCAAGAGACAAGAAAGAGGAGCCAGTCGTAATTTTAGAACGGTTGCAGATTATAGTATGCCTAATGTAAGTGAGAAAGTCGTACGTATCATATTAAGTTATACGGACTATATAAAACGCACTGTTTGGAGTGAATCATTATAATGGATAAAGGAACTATAATATATATAGGAGGATTTGAATTGCCAGACAAGAATGCTGCAGCACACCGAGTAATAGCAAATGGTAAGCTATTACGCGATATAGGGTATAATGTTCATTTTATGGGAATATCAAATGAAAGGATTTATAGTAATAAAACTTTTTATGGTTTTAATTCAAGTGCATTAAAATATCCTAATTCTATTATTTCTTGGTTTGAGTATATAACTACTTTCAAAGATTATATAAAACTTATTGAGTCCTATAGTAATGTCCACTCTATAATATGTTACAACCTTCCTTCTGGATCTTTATATCGCTTGCTAAAATATTGTGAAAAAAAAGAAATAAAAATCTTTTCAGACTGTACAGAATGGTACATCGCACCCAAAACAGGTAATTTTTTAGCTAGAACGGTAAAGTCTTGGGATATTAAACTTAGAATGAATAATCTTCACATAAAATTAGATGGAGTTATTGCTATAAGTTCCTATCTAGACACTTATTATAGTAATCAAGGTGTTCAAACATTGCAGATACCACCTTTGATCGACAAGGAAGATTCTAAGTGGCCTACTAGTATACTGCAAAAAAACAATACAACTGTTAATTTAATTTATTCCGGATCTCCCTTCGCTCTAACAAAAGGATCAGAGGTAAAGGACAGGCTTGATTTAATAATTGATGGTCTTTATTTGATTTCCAAAACCTTTACAGACTTTAAATTGACCATCTTAGGAATTGATTTAAGGGGCTTTCTGCTTGTATTTCCTGACTACAAAGACAAACTATTGTCTCTAGGTGAATTAATAGATTGGAAAGGTCGTCTTCCTCACAATGAGGCCTTAGATTTATTAAAAAAGAGTGATTATTCTATTTTCTTAAGAGATACTAATTTAGTTACTACAGCTGGCTTTCCAACAAAATTCGTCGAAGCTCTTTCGTGCGGTATTCCTGTGCTAACTAATAGAAACAGTAATTTAGCAGACTATCTGATTGAAGGAAAAAATGGTTTTTGGATAGAAACAAATAGTGAGGAGACTATTTATAAATCTCTTTTAGAAGTGCTTAAAATTAATAGGGAGGATTTAAATGACTTGAAAAAAGACTTGCTCAAATCTAAAACGTTTGATTATAAAAATTACTTGATGGATTTTAAAGAGTTTTTGAGGTAATAATGCAGAGGTAAGACTACAAATAATCAATGATAAATAATTTTATAATACTAGGGTTATTTTTTATTTATTAATCGTTTAGTGTAAGTAAAAGTTTATAGACATAAATCTTAGCCAATTTCGAAAAAAGTCTGGTAACTGAGGTGTTAAAGTTTTAATATATAATTACATAATGTCGACTTATAAAAATATAAATATTTTCAATTTCAGCATATTAAATATTCAATCCATAATTAATTGTTAAACAGTATGCGCAGACTTTTGATAGTAGTGAACGTTGACTGGTTCTTTATCTCACATAGACTTTGTATAGCTGAACAGGCTATAGAAAACGGCTGGGAGGTTATAGTTGCGGCAGAAGATAGTGGAAGAAGTAAAGAGATTACTGCTAGCGGGATTACTTTTATCCCGTTTCCTTTTTCTAGATCTGGAACTAATCCCATTGTTGAATTAAAGCTACTCTTAAAATTCAGAAAATTATACAAAGATATTGCTCCTGATATAGTACATCACATAACTTTAAAACCAGTTATTTATGGTTCACTTGCTGCAAAATTTGCTAAAATTCCATCTGTCGTAAATGCAGTAAGTGGTTTAGGATATAATTTTACCGGAGATAATCAAGGTACAGTAGCTAAAATTATGGTTAAGCTTATGAAAGTAGGCTTTAAACATAAAAACATCGGTTTTATTTTTCAAAACAAAGACGATTGCTCAGAACTTCAAGGTCTAGGAGTTTTAAACAAAAAAAATAAACTATTTTATATAAAAGGTTCAGGCGTTGATTTAAAAAAATTCAATCAAACTCCACTGCCTAATGGAGATAGGTTAGTTATCTTATTTCCTGTGCGAATGTTATGGGATAAAGGAGTTGCAGAGCTTAGAGAAGCAACCCGATTATTAAAAGAGAAGTATAGCAATAATATACAATTTATATTATCTGGACTGGCGGATAATGATAACAAAGCAGGAGTAAGCTCTACTTACCTTAAAGATTGGGAAGATGGTGAGTATGTTAAATGGATAGGTTATCAAAAAGATATGGTTGCGGTTTATAACAGTTGTCATATAGTGATTTTACCATCTTATAGAGAGGGTATGCCTAGAACATTAATAGAAGCCTGTGCTATAGGAAGACCCATAGTTACCACAAATGCCATAGGGTGTAGAGAGTGTGTTGATGAAGGTGTTAATGGATTAAAAGTCCCGGTAAAGTCAACTATTGAGCTAGCAAATGCAATTGAAAAATTAATCCTAAATCCAGACTTGATGTCAAAAATGGCGGGTGCTTCAAGAGTAAAGGCTGAGAATGAATTTGACCAGTTAAATGTCATTAGAAAGCACTTTGAAATCTATAATGAACTCTATGAGCAATAAAGTAATTATTTCTGGAGCAAGTGGTTTTGTAGGACAAAATTTAGTTCCTTATCTAGAGACTAAAAACTGGAATATTACACCGCTTTCGCGGAAGCGGGAAAATAGTATTTCTTTAGATTACAATAATCTTAGCGTTAATGATTTTAATAGTGCACATGCATTTATTCATTTGGCAGGAAAAGCACATGATCTAAAAAAAACCTCTAATGATGAAGAATATTATGAAGTAAATACAGAACTTACAAAAAAACTTTTCAAATTATTTCTAGAATCTAATGCTAAGGTGTTTATATATTTTAGTTCTGTAAAAGCGGTTGCAGATGTTGTAGAAGGTGTTTTAACTGAAAATCATCCATATGAGCCTGGCACTGTTTACGGAAAATCTAAAGCATTAGCCGAACAATATTTATTAAGTAAGAATTTACCTTTAAACAAAAAATTATATATTCTCAGGCCTTGTATGATTCACGGTCCTGGTAATAAAGGGAATTTAAATTTACTATATAATGTTGTTTCTAAGGGAATGCCTTATCCATTAGGAGCATTTGATAATAAGCGATCTTTTGTTTCTATCGCTACTCTTACACAGGTTGTAAATATGTTGTTAAATAGATTACCTGATTCCGACGTTTTTAATTTGGCAGATGATTATGCAATCTCAACTAATGATTTAATAAGAGTAATAGCTCTTGCCATTAATAGAAAACCAAAAGTACTTTCGGTACATAATTTTTTAGTAAGATTTATTGCAGAAGTGGGTACATCATTACGACTTCCCTTTAATAAAGAGCGGTTACAAAAACTGACAGAGTCTTACGAAGTGAGTAATAATCAAGTGAAAACTGTTTTGAAAATTAATAAACCTTTTGATACAAAAGCTGGATTAACAACTACTATAAAATCTTTTAAAGCGCCCAAATGACATATATTATAGTATTTATTTTATTGGTAACCCTATCTTTTGGTTATTACAAGCTCGCAGATAGATTTAATATTATTGATAAACCCAACCATAGGAGCTCACACACTCAGATAACCATAAGAGGGGGTGGTATTATATTTTACATTTCATTACTTATTTTTTTTATAACTAGTGGATTTGAATATCCATACTTATTTGTTGGTACGACTATTATTGCATTTGTTAGTTTTATTGATGATTTAAAACCACTGCCACCATCGGTTAGGTTACCTGGACAATTTATCGCTGCAGTTATGTCCATATATCAAGTGAGTATTGATTTTCCAGTTTTATGTTTGATTTTATTGCTTATTGTAGGTGTAGGTTTTATAAATGCGTACAACTTTATGGATGGTATTAATGCATTAACAGGTATTTATTCTATTGTTATTGTTGGTTTTTTATTGTTCTTTAACAGGACTCAAACAATTTTTGTAAACGAGGAGTTATTGGTATACTTACTATGCTCATTAGTAATTTTTGGGTTTTACAATTTTAGAAAAAAGGCACTTTTTTTCTCTGGAGATGTAGGGAGTATATCATTGGCTGTAGTTATATTTTTTCTTGTTTATAAATTTTATGTCGTTACAAAAGCACCAATAAGTTTATTGTTAGTTGCAGTATATGGTGTAGATAGTGTACTTACAATTATAAGACGAATTAAGATGAAGGAAAAAATATCGGATGCACACAGACATCATTTGTATCAGATTATTGTAGACTCCAATAAATTATCCCATATAGAAACTTCTATAATATATGGTTTTATACAGTTAGTATGCTGTATTGTTGTTTATTCAACATATACTTTGGCAATGTCTCTTCAAATTCTAATTATTTTAATTGTATTAATAAGCCTTACGGCTAGTTACTTCTTAGTTGTACGGCGTTTTTTAAATTTACGTTCAAAAGCTGTTTAATTTTTATGGACAGGCCTATATATCTATCACCACCAGTTTACGAAGAGCATATTGTTATTCCACATATACAATCTGGTGATGTTTATGAAAATATAAACAAAGTTATACTAGATTTTGAGACTTGTGTACAAGAACACCTTGAAACTAAAAAGGAGGTAATCGCTCTTAATTCTGGCACATCTGCAATTCATTTGGCATTAATACTTGCGGGTGTCCAAAAAGGAGATCTCGTACTATGCCAATCAATGACATTTGTAGCTTGCGCAAATCCTATTCTTTATCAAGGCGCTATTCCTGTATTTGTTGATAGCGAAGAAAGCACGTGGAATATATCGCCAAAATATTTGGAAGAAGCGTATAAAGATTGTTGTAATAAAGGGAAAATACCCAAAGCAATAATTGTTACTAGTTTATACGGTTTATCTAGTAATATGGAGGCCATTCTAGCTTTCGCGAAAGTTAAAAATATTAAAGTGATTGAAGATAGTGCAGAGGCATTAGGTGGAACATATAAGAATAAGAAATTATCAACAATAGGTGATTATGGGATACTTTCATTTAACTTGAATAAAATTGTAACTACTGGAGGTGGTGGTGTACTTGTAGTAAATACGTTAAAAGAGAAGGAAAAGGCTATTTTTTTAGCAACTCAAGCCAAGGAGAATTTAAGTTATTACCAGCATACGACACTGGGGTATAATTATAGAATAGGTCATTTAAATGCTGCATTAGGATTAATTCAATTTAATGTATTAAAAGATAATTTATTAAAAAGGAAACTTAACTTTAATTTTTACAATACTTTATTTAAAAATATTATTGGTGTGACGTTACATAGGGAACCTAGTGCTGATTATGTTTCCAACTGTTGGCTAAATACTATACTTATAGATTCTTCAAAAACAGGAGGCATTGATAGAGAAGATTTACGTCACGCTTTCGCGAAAGAGGATATTGAAGCTAGGCCATTGTGGAAACCTATGCATCTGCAACCACTTTATAATACATTTTCATATTACGGAAACACCGTGTCTGAAAAGTTATTTAATCATGGGTTGTGTCTTCCTTCTGGTTCTAATCTTTCTGATACTGATAAAGGTAGAATAGAAAATGTTATCTTTAACCTTTTCAATTAAATATATAGATGTTTAAACGATTATTAGAAGCGTTAAACCGCCTATTTTCAGAGGAGAATAAGTTAGATATTCGAAAGTTGCGCTATCTTCCTAGATGGGCGGTACTCTTTATTGATATTTTTCTAGTATTTATTGCACTTATAACCACCTATTATTTGCTCGAAGGAATAAATATTAAATCTTTATTCACTTTAGATTTAAATAAACAGATAAGTATTGTAATAGGTGTTAATTTTATCTTTCTATTGCTTTTCAAAACATATGCAGGTCTAATAAGACATTCCTCTTTTATGGATGCTCTTAAATTACTCTTTGCTTCTGGAGCCACATTTGTATCTTTAATATTCATTAATACGCTAAGTAAAATATATCTAGGCGAGAAAATATTTTTGACGACAGGTATATTTTTATTCGCACTATTATCCTTTAGTGCTCAATTCATATTTAGGCTAGTAATAAAACAGCTTTATGAATCATTTAAAATTGCACAAAAGGAAGAAGAACTTATCAAAGCAGTCATCGTAGGTATTGATGATGGTGCAATTTCTATTGCGGCAGCACTAGATATAGAACATCCACAGCGTTTTATTATTAAGGGTTTTGTGTCAAAAACACAGAATAAAAGCTTACGAATACTTGGCAAACCTGTTTTAGAACTGAATAATGACATCAGTTTACTTACAAAAAAATTAGATGCTAGTGCAATCATTTTTGCAGGTAACACGATGAATGCTGAAGAGCGTTTTTTACTTGTTAAAGATTGCTTGGAAAATGATATTAAAGTATACAACTCTCCTTTAGTTATAAATTGGAGTGAAAAGACAACAGTTACAGATCAGTTAAAGTCTCTACAAATTGAAGATTTGTTGAATAGGGATCCCATAAAACTTAATGATAAGGATAAGGCTCAAAAAATTCAAGGTAAAACAGTGTTAGTAACAGGTGGTGCTGGTTCAATAGGTAGTGAGATAGCGAGGCAAGTAGCATCTTACGGACCTTCAAAGCTTATAGTTTTAGATCAAGCTGAGTCACCCTTACATAATTTAAGTCTCGAGCTTCTTGGGCTGTATCCGGATATTGATTTTGAATTTACAATTTGCGACGTAGCAAATCGAAATAGGTTAAGAGTATTATTTGATACTTTTAAAATTGATATCATTTACCATGCTGCGGCTTATAAGCATGTTCCTTTAATGGAAAATAATCCTTCTGAAGCTATATTAACTAATATATATGGCACAAAAAATCTTGCTGACATTGCTGCGAAGCATGAAGTAGGGCATTTTGTAATGGTGAGTACAGATAAAGCAGTGAACCCTACCAACGTAATGGGTGCTTCCAAAAGAGCTGCTGAGATGTATGTGCAGTCTAAATATTTTGACGCTGTTCAGGATGGTACAGCGAAAACAAAATTTATCACCACTCGTTTTGGTAATGTATTAGGATCTAATGGGTCAGTTGTTCCTCTCTTTAAAAAACAAATAGAACAAGGTGGTCCTGTAACAATTACACATCCAGATATCATACGTTATTTTATGACCATACCGGAAGCCTGCCAGTTAGTTCTTGAAGCAGGTACAATGGGTAAAGGGGGAGAGATTTTTATTTTTGATATGGGAGAACCTGTTAGAATTATGGATTTAGCAGAAAAAATGATAAAGCTTGCTGGATTTACGGTTGGCGAGGACATCGAAATAAAAATTACTGGTCTTCGTCCAGGAGAGAAGTTGTACGAAGAACTCTTAAGTGATGAAAGCAAGACACTAACGACGCATCATGAGAAAATAATGATCAGTGAAGATATAAGTGCTAATTATGATAATGTAAATACGGTAATTAGTAAAATTGTAAAAGCAGCCATTAAGAATAATAACAATATAAGTGTTGCAAAATTGAAATCATTAGTGCCTGAATTTAAGAGTAAAAATTCAGAATATGAGGTGTTAGATATTAAGGTGAATAATGTTGTTTCAGAAATAAACCCTTCTCAAAACATTGTGCAATAGGCATTAGAATAGTATTTTTGCACTCCAAATTTTTACATATGTCAATTAAAGAATTGAGTAGATATTTTATATTGTTCTTAGCCTGCACTGCTTTATGTTTTTCTTGTATTTCAAAGAAAGAAGTATTGTATTTTCAAGATATTGAAAGCTTGACGGGTCAAAATCAAAATACTAATTACAATACTGTAATACGTCCAGATGATTTATTATCGATTACCGTTTCTTCTCAAGACCCAGAATCTGTCGCTATATTTAATCCGGTAGCAGGAGCTGCAAATGCATTGAGAACAACTAATGATCGTCTTGGCACTTACTTAGTAGATAAGAACGGTAATATAGAATTTCCTTATTTGGGAACATTAGCTATAGCAAACAAGACAAGAATTGAGGCCATACAGTTACTGCGAGATCGTATTAGAGAATTTGCTAAAGAGGCTGTTATCGATTTAAGGATTTTAAATTTTTCTATATCCATACTTGGAGAGGTACAACGCCCAGGTACATTTACTATTCCTAATGAAAGAATTACAGTACTTGAAGCATTAGGCCTTGCTGGGGACATGACAATTTTTGGTGAGCGTAAAACAGTTAAAATAATTAGAGAAGAAGAAGGGGTGAAAACCTATGGAGAGCTCGACTTTACTAGTATTGATTTAGTAAATTCCCCTTTTTATTATCTACAGCAAAATGATGTTATTATCGTTTCTCCAAATAAAGCGCAAATCCAAAGTGGAGCATTTAATAGAAATTCAACTATTTTCATTTCTATAGCGGGTATTGTGATATCTGTCTTAACTATTCTTACTCGTTAATATTATTTCATGCAACAACCTAATTCTCAACTATCGCAAGAAGAAAATTTTAACCTCAAAGATGTATTAAATCAATACCTAAAGTTTTGGCCATGGTTTGTACTGTCAGCCCTTATTTTTGTATCACTTGCTTTTTTATATGTTCGCTATAGTACATACATATACCAATCTCAGGCGACAATACTAATTAAAGATTCAAACAATGGTGCTTTATCTGAACTCGCAGCTTTTGAAGATTTAGGTTTAGGCGGTGGAGGATTAAGTAAGTCTGATTTTGAAAACGAAATTGAAATCATTAAGTCAAAAAGATTAATATCTCAGGTAGTTGACGACTTCCAATTAAATGTAAAGTATTATCGAGAGGGTAGTGTGAAATCTTCTGAACTTTTTAAGGGAAGTAAATTTACCGTAGAGTTGTTGAGTTTACAAGATTCACTCAAATCTTTTATGAAGTCAGTTTATATACGTCAAATTTCTGAAAGCACCTATGAAATAAAAGAAAGTGAAGACTCAAAAGGAGAAATTAAAAATTACGGAACTCCCCAATCTTTAGATTTTGGACAAATTATAGTTTTTCCAAATAAATCATACAAAAATGATATTATTGAGGACAGTGCAGACTTCACATTAGTAACCATAAGTGATAAAGACTCGGCAATTACTAGTCTTAGAAATAACCTTTCAATTCAAGCAGTAAATAAAAATAGTAGTGTTATACAATTATCTTTTAGTTCTTCTGCGCCTAATAAGTCAGAAGCAATACTAGATGGTCTTGTAGATGCTTATAATAATGATGCTATTTTAGATAGAAATTTAGTATCGGCTAATACAGCTCGATTTATAGATAGAAGACTCGAAATTATTACTAGTGAATTAGACTCTGTAGAGACTAAAAATGTTGATTTTAGAGAAGATAGACGAGTTACTGATATTGCAACAGAAGGTCAGATTTTCCTACAAAGTGCTACTGAGCTACAAAAGAAACAGTTCGAATTATCTACCAAAATTGGACTGGCAAATTCAATGAAGGATTATTTAAATAATGAAGGATCTGAAGAATTACTTCCTGTTAATTTAGGTTTATCAGGTGATGGTTTAGCAGGGGCCATTCAAAACTATAATGGATTACTTTTGGAAAAAGAACGTTTATTAAAAAGTTCAACACCAGCAAATCCCGTAATCATAGCACTAAATGATCAAATTAATCAACTTAGAGGTAGTATAAGTTCTAGTTTGAATAATATTACTACTTCACTAGAAATAGAAGATCGTGATTTAAGAAGACAGAGTGGACGTATAGGAGGTAAAATAGCTTCTATACCAAGCTTAACGAAGGCTGCCCGTGATATTATGCGCCAGCAGGAAATTAAGGAGGCACTGTATCTTTACCTACTTCAAAAAAGAGAAGAAACTGCCATTTCTTTGGCAGTTACTACTCCTAAAGCCAAAATAGTTGATAGAGCATATAGCTTGAAAGATCCTATATCTCCTAAACCTATGATTGTATATTTAGGAGCCTTAGTATTGGGACTTTTAATTCCTTTTGGTTTTGTATACATCAAGATACTTTTAGATACCAAAATACATAACCGTCTCGATGTTGAAAAGGAAGTTCCCGGTTTACCAATTCTAGGTGAGGTGCCTATTATTGATAGTAAAGAGAGTGAAACTATTTTAAGTAATGATAGATCCGTATTAGCGGAAGCGTTTAGAATTCTTAGAACTAACTTAGGTTATTTTATTAAAGGTACTGACGGAGGTCTTGGGAATACTATTTTTGTAACATCAACCATTAAAGGGGAAGGAAAAACTTTCGTAGCTTACAATCTAGCGCTTTCACTAACAAGCACTGGCAAAAAGGTGTTACTTGTAGGTGCAGATATAAGAAATCCACAATTGCATAGATACATTGATAAAAACGAATGGACTATTGGATTATCTGAATATTTATTTGATACAGAGGTAGACGTAAAATCTATTACTAATGAAGTCTTCAGTGGAAATGAACATTTTGACTTGATTTTGTCGGGACGTATTCCACCGAATCCAGCTGAATTATTAATGAATGGTCGCTTTGATGAACTTATTGAAGATGTGCGTGATGATTATGATTATGTAATTGTAGATACAGCACCTACGCTTCTAGTAACAGATACATTACTAATTAGTCAAAAAGCCGATATGACCGTGTATGTTTGTAGAGCTGAGTATACAGAGAGGAATCTTCTACAATATCCTAATGAACTTTACAGAGATGGTAAGCTTAAGAATATAGCGTTTGCTATTAATGGTATTAAGTTAACTAATTTTGGTTACGGAAGTAAATATGGCTATGGTTATGGTCAAGACAAGCCATCGCTTATGAATAGAATTAAGAATAAGGTTGGTTTGAGTTAGAACTCATGATTTTAATAGAAAGGAGGCAAAAACTTAGATGAAGTTTTTGCCTCCTTTTAGTTTTAATAAGTTAATGAAATGTTTTCCTTGTATTTAAGCATATATTTTCTAATGCTGAACTATACTTGGCTGGAATTTGCATCTTTTCAATTTTCTTTAGATGATCAATTCTGTGCGTATCTAAGCCTATAAAATCAAATAGATTATCTTTCAATAAATCAGAAGCTACCTTCTGGACTGATTCACCATAATGATTGGATAATGAAAGCCCATTGAGTTGAAGGAGACATCCTTTCTTTTTGAAGTCCCTATAGATTTCGGGGCGTTTGTGATAATAAGCATAACGTTCGGGATGTGCTATAATAGGTGTATATCCCTGAGAACCAATTCTAAAAATTTGTTCAAAGAGATTTTCTGGTGGTTGAAAAAAAGACATTTCAACCAATACAAAATTATCAATTACAGGTATAAGCTCTTTTTTTTCTAAATAGGTAGTAAATACTTCATCTAGCATATACTCAGAAGAGTATGATAAATTAATTCCTTGTTTATCTGTTATGCTTTCAAACGCATTTAAAATGCTAGTAGGTGTATTATCATATATTCCTCCCATAGTATGAGGAGTAGCAATAATCTTATCACAACCTAAACTCTTATATTTCCTTAAAAGTTCCTCGCTATGAGCTACAGTTTTGGCTCCGTCATCGATTCCTGGTAATACATGACAATGCATCTCTGGTGTACCTGACCAAATATCTAGAAACGACTTCTTTTTGTTAAAAATTCCAAACATGAGTCAAAAATACTTCAAATATTTAAGAAACTAGTATCTTCATTCTATGATTAAAAAGCTGATTAGTGCATTACTTTATATTTTCATTTTCACTTCCAGTATTACTGCGCAAGAAAGATTAAATTTTTCTGGGTCTCTTGGCTCAATAGCATTTGTATCTAGTGATAGACTTCCTTTTTGGAGTTTTACTAATAGTCAAGGTTTCTTAAGTGAGTCAAGTAGTTATGGGGTTTCCGCTTTCGCGAAAGCGGACTATAGTATTTCAAATACTCATATGCTCACTCTAGGAGCAGGTGCTTTTATATCTGACGGATTTGATAATAATATAAGGAGAAGTAACCTCTACCTTGAATATAAAAACAAATGGATTTTAGTAACTGCAGGTGCAAAACAGCTTACTCTAGAGAAGTATAATCTTTCCACTATAAATAATAATATTTTACAAACTGGAAATGCACGACCACTTTCCGGAATTATAATTTCCAACACGAAACCAATTAAATTATCAGAGAAATTTTCTTTAGATGCAGAGTTAGCCCAATATAATTTGAACGATGATCGCAGTACGAAAAATGCGCAGATTCATTATAAGATGATTAAAGCTAATTGGAAAGTAAATGAAACAAGTTCGCTTTCAGTAGCCCTAAGACATTATGTTCAATGGGGAGGTAGGCTTTCTGACGGGACTAAACTTCCTAGTGATTTACAAGCATTCGGTAGGATATTTATTGGAGCAAATGGAGGAGATATTGACAATCCTAACGAGGCTATAAACGCATTAGGAAATCACTTAGGTAGTTACAATATTAACTACAAAAGAAAGCTTCGCACTGGGATGTTATCACTTTATCATCAATCATTATTTGACGATCGTTCTGGAAGGGAATTGAATAATTTTCCTGATGGTGTATCGGGAATTAACTATCTCCCTAAAGGGAGGAAGTTGATTAAATCAATCTTATATGAATATATACAAACGATATCACAAAGTGGCGCGCCTAGACCAACCGAAGGATTTAACCAACAAAGTGGTGGTGATAATTATTTTAGGAACACTATTTATCGTTCAGGGTGGACTTATGAAGGTTCTATTATAGGGTTACCGTTAATTAATCCCTTCGGCAACACAATGACGCCTAGTAATAACAGAATGATAGGTCATCATCTAGGTATAGCTGGATCACTAGGGAAGATTGACTATACAATTAAAGGGTCTTATATACAGAATCTTGGAACCTACAACTCACCTATCAAACCTAGACAACAAGCGCTTTATAGTTATACTACCTTTTCTTATGACACCAATACTCTCGGAGTTATCAATCTTTTTTTAGGAGCAGATTATATTAATGACTTCTCTAATGCAACAAGTATCGGAATAGGCTACAAGTACAACTTAGAGTAATTATTTCTCAGAGTAGTTAAAATATTTGAGTTAGTTTACAATTAAAAAGCTTCTTGTTCTTTTAAAATGAATTATTGCATCCCCAGTTTTATAATTTTAATAATTTTCACTTAAGTCTTTTTTATCTCGTCTTCGTATCTCTTATAATGGAGTTTATCTTTGTGAAAAGGTTTCATTTTCTCATTTGTAATGATTTTACTCATTGCTTAGAATTCATATATAAATAGTCACTGAAGTAGTATTTAGAAATTATTCTTAGAATATAATAATCCCTAACTAAAATAAATATGTCAAAGTTATACACTCCATTCACAATAAGAGGCTTAGAATTATCAAATAGAATTGTAGTTTCTCCCATGTGCCAGTATAGCTCAGTTAACGGAATGGCAAATGACTGGCATCTTGTTCATTTGGGTTCTAGAGCTGTAGGAGGAGCCGGATTAATAATTACTGAGGCTGCAGCAATTTGTCCAAAAGGAAGAATTACTCACTCAGATATGGGTATCTGGTTAGATGAGCATATCGAACCTCTTAAGCGAATTACTACATTTATTAAAGAGCAAGGTAAAGCTGTGGGAATACAACTAGCACATGCTGGGAGAAAAGCAAGTACGTTACCGCCTTGGGAAGGTAGTAAGGTGCTTACAAATGGAAATGGAGGATGGCTCCCTGTGGCGCCGTCGCCTATATCATTTAATGATGAAGGAGTGGTGCCCAAAGAGCTTTCTATAAGTGAGATTAAAGATCTCATTAAGTTATTTATAGATGCATCTAAGAGAGCTGTATTAGCAGGTTTTGATGTTATAGAAATTCACGCCGCACATGGCTATCTTTTAAATCAGTTTTTGTCTCCACTAACCAATAAACGTGTAGACGAATATGGCGGTACTTTTGAAAAGCGAGCCCTCTTCTTACAAGAGGTGACAAAGGGAATTCGATCAGTAATTCCTGATAAAATGCCTTTATTTGTTCGTATATCTGCTACGGAATGGGCAGAAGGTGGTTACACTATTGAGGATTCTTTAAAAATCTCTCAACTCCTCAAAGATAACGGAGTAGATTTGATAGATTGTTCAACCGGGGGTGTTGTTAATAATCAAGAAATTCCAGTTGAAAAAAACTACCAAGTTCCCTTTGCAGAAGAAATTAAAAAGAAAGTAAATATAGCCACCGGCGCAGTTGGCTTAATTGATGACGCCATTCAAGCTGATGAGATTTTAACTAAAGACAAGGCAGATTTAATATTTATAGGTAGAGAAATGTTACGAAATCCATATTTTGGATTATTAAGTCCTGAACTTGGTGGAAAGAAGATTGCTTGGCCAAATCAATATCAAAGAGGAAAACCTAGATAATAATTATACCCCTTTGAAATTATATCATCTATAATAAGTCCTATTTTATTATAAAATTATATTTAAATTATTGTTGATCACCATTTGCCGATTGCTTAACAATATAGAAACATTGCACACTGAGTTTGGTTGTAGATTTGCAAAAATCATAACTAAAAACTCACTCAATGAAAAAAAAACTACTCAATGCGCTTTTGTGTTTTATACTAGCATTTCTAAGTGTTAATATAAATGCTCAAGGTGTTTTTATTAATGAATTGCATTATGACAACGCCGGAGGCGATGTTAATGAAGGAATCGAGCTTGCTGGTACTGAAGGAATGGATTTAGCCGGATGGTCATTAGTTTTATATAATGGTTCTAATAACGAAGCTTATAGAACTGTAGATCTTTCAGGAGTAATAGCCAATCAACAAAATGGTTATGGAACAGTAAATTTTCCTATTACAGGAATTCAGAATGGTGCTCCAGACGGTATCGCTCTTGTAGATACAACAGATAACGTGGTTCAATTTCTATCATATGAAGGAGAGCTTACTGCTATAGGCGGTCCGGCAGATGGACTTACTAGTAGAAATATAGGTGTAGCCGAAGGTGCAGATACTTCAACCGAAAGTTCACTATCTCTATCTGGAAATGGCACAGAAGCAGGTGATTTTACTTGGGAAATTACAAATACAAATACCTTTGGAGCGGTAAATACAAATCAAGTTTTTGGTACTTTGATAATTACGCCTGTAATTAATGAATTTGTATTTAATCATACTGGTTCTGATACTGAAGAATTTATAGAAGTTCTTGCAGGGGACAATGAAGATCTCTCAATCTATTCACTTCTAGTTATTGAGGGTGACGTAAATGCTGCTGGGACTATTACTTCAGTATTTCAATTAGGTATTACCACTGCAGATGGACTTTATACAATACCTTTTCAAAACAATGTGTTTCAAAATGGATCTCAAACTATCCTTCTTGTCACAAACTTTAGTGGTAACATAGGAGAAACTATTGATACAAATGTAGATGGATTAATTGATGTCAATCCTTGGGATGAGATTATTGATAGTGTAGCGGTAAGTGATGGTGATGAAGGAGATATGTCATACAGCGATGTGGTACTAACCAATGATTTTGATGGAGGAATTTTTACAGTAGGTGGAGCATCTAGAATTCCTAGCGGAACTAATTCGGGAAGCACAACAGACTGGATTAGAAATAATTTTAATGGGGCTGGGCTTCCAAGTTTTCCAAGTGCAATACCATCTGCAGGAGAAGCTATCAATTCTCCAAATTCTGAAAATATCACAGTTCCTTCAGAACCAACAGACGATACGGTATTAATTATTAATGAAATTGATGCAGACAATACTGGTACAGATACCTTGGAATTCGTAGAATTATATGACGGTGGAACAGGTAATACACCTCTTGATGGTTACACCGTAGTATTTTATAATGGTTCTAGTGATTCAAGTTATGCATCTTATTCTTTAGATGGCTTTACCACAAATGCAAATGGCTTCTTTGTTTTAGGAAATGAATCAATAGTTTCTGCAAGCATCGTTTTTGCTAATAATGGGATTCAGAATGGAGCAGATGCTATTGCTCTTTACAAAAATGCTACCATTGATTTTCCAAATGGAAGTCTAGTAGATCTTGACAACCTGCAAGATGCTGTTGTTTACGATACTAATGATGCAGATGACGATGGTTTGCTCATACTTCTAAAAGAAGGTCAGGAACAGCTTAATGAAGATATTTTAAGTAATAAGGATATATTCTCTTTACAGAGATTTACAAATGGATCAGGTGGTTTAAGAGAAACTACAACTTATGTGAGTGCATTGCCTACTCCTGGAGCCACAAATAGTAATGCTACTGAGCCAATTACTTTAGTTATTAATGAACTTGATGCAGACACCGCAGGATCAGATTCACAAGAATTTCTTGAAATTTACGATGGTGGGCAGGGTAATACCTCCCTTTCTGGATTTGTAGTTGTTGCTTATAATGGAAATGGCGATGCTGTTTATAACACTTTTGACTTAGAAGGCTTTACTACGAATGAAGAAGGATACTTTGTTTTAGGAAATGCAGATGTTTTAAATGTAGATTTAGTAATCCCTGGCAACTCTTTTCAAAACGGAGCAGATGCTATAGGTTTATATCAGGGAACTGCCGTTGATTTTCCAAATGGAACAGTACTAACCCTTGATGGACTAGTTGATGCAATAGTTTATGGAACTGATGATGATACAGACCTAGAACTAATTGTATTATTAAATCCTGGACAAGAGCAGCTAAATGAGAATTCAAACGGAAGTAAAGACTCAGAGTCTTTACAGAGAATTCCAAATGGACAAGGAGGAACTAGAAATACAGCAAACTATGTTGGTCAGACTCCAACACCAGGTAAAGCAAATGATGCCATTATTACGCCAGGGGAAATACTTACTATCGCGCAGGTGAGAGCAGCTGCTGAAGGAGATACTGTAACAACTACTGGAATCCTAACAGTAAGTGATCAGTTTAATGGACCTGCATTTATTCAAGATGCAACAGGAGGAATTGCAATATTTGATAATCTTGTTCATGGTGAGAATGTATTTGCTATCGGTGATTCTATAACAGTTACAGGTACAAGAAGTGCATTCAATGATCTTGCACAGATAAGTCCTGTAAATATTGTGGAAATTAATGCACCGCCTACAGGTGTTATAGAACCTATAACTATCACTTTATCACAATTATCTAATTACGAAGGACAATTAGTGCGTGTTGTAAATGCGAGCTTTCCTAATGAAGGAGACTTACTATTTGGAAATTCTAATTTTGAACTAACAGATAGCAGTGGAACAGGTCAATTGCGTATAGACGGGAATGCATCTTCACTTATTACATTAACACAACCAAGTAGTTGTAATATTGTAGGAGTTGTAGGTCGTTTTGGTGATAATTTCCAACTATTACCTAGACTAGCAAGTGATATACCATGCGCTACTCCTTTTGAAAGTCCAGATGAAACCTCTGATGTTTCAAGGGATGATAGCTTTGATGTAGTCGCGTGGAATATTGAGTGGTTTGGAGATGAAAATAATGCTCCGCCAGCTGGCAGACCTATGTCTGATGAAATACAGAGAGATAGCGTACGTACAGTACTAAGAAGATTAGATGCAGATGTTATTGCTGTAGAAGAGATTGCAGATGATGTACTTTTCGCAGAACTAGTGGATGGATTAGAAGGCTACGATTATATCCTTTCTGATGCTGTTTCTAATCCTACGGGAACACCACCTTTTCAAAAGCTTGGTTTTATTTACAGAACTGCTACGGTGAATCCTATAAAAACACAAGCACTATTAGCTACAATACACCCACTATATAATGGAGGTGATGATAGTGCTTTAGTAGGTTACCCTAGTACTACAGATCGTTTCTATGCAAGTGGACGTTTACCATTTCTAATGACTGCAGATGTTACCATCAATGGAACCACAGAGCAAATAGATTTAATAGCACTACATGCTCGTGCAAATGGTAGTACTCAATCTCAAAATAGATATGATATGCGTCGTTATGATGTAGAGGTTCTTAAAGATTCTCTAGATGTACAATTTTCAGATAGAAAGGTTATTCTTTTAGGAGATTACAATGATGATGTAGATGAGACGGTTGCAGATGGTGTGCCCACAACAGATTCATCATTTATAGCTTACGTACAAGATCCAGAAAACTACAATGTTGTTACAAGTGTATTAAGTGATGCTGGATTTAGATCTTTCGTATCTAGAGAAAATATGATTGATCATATTGCAATCACAAATGAGCTTTTTGATAATTATATTGAGAGCAGTGCATCAATAGGATATCAATTTTATGATGAAGACTATGCATTCACCGCGTCTGATCACTTTCCAGTTTCAGCTAGATTCTTATTTGAAACTATAGAGCCTTTAGAAGTGGCATCTATAGAAACATTTGACATCACTTGTTTTGGTGCAAATGATGGAGTCGCTACCGTTTCTATAACTGGAGGTGTTGCTCCGTATAGCTATGTTTGGAGTGACGGGCAGACAGAAAATTTTGCAGAGAATCTATCTGAAGGTACCTATTCAGTAATTATTAGTGATAGTAATGATGAAGAGCTCCTAGTTGAAAATATTAATATATCTAGCCCTGCACAAATAACATTGTCAGTATCTGAGGATGTGACTATATACAAAGGTTATGATTCTGATTGTACGACATTATCTGTATTTGATATTGTAGCAGAAGGTGATACATCCATACTATGGAGTACGGGTGAGACTACAGAGAGTATTACTTTTTGTCCTGAAGAAACAACAACCGTATCAGTTACCATAATGGACTATAATGGATGTGAGACTACAAAGCAAATTATTGTTACAGTAGAGGATGTTACATGTGGTAATAACCCATATATACAACGCGTTCAAGTTTGTTATAAGGGGCGTTCACTTTGTGTAAGCCGTAATGCCGCCAGGGTATTTTTGAGAAAAGGAGCAACTTTAGGTTCTTGTAATAATTCTGCAAGTATTATTTCTAAGATTAAAGTATATCCTAATCCAGTAATTAAAGATGCCAACGTGAAAATCACTAGCTCTATAGATACCGAAGTGACTTTCGAACTATACAATATTTTTGGAGTTCGTGTATTTTCTAAAAATGCAACAGTTTCTGAAGGTCAGTCTATTACGGCTCTTCCATTAGAAAATTTACATAGAGGTTTTTACTTCTTAAAGCCAACTGTAAATGGAGTAGTGCAAGGGACGAAAGTTCTTATTAAAAGATAATAAGGAGTACTATATCTTTATAATTTTAAGGCTGAGCAATACTATTATTGCTCAGCCTTTATTATTTAATATACTCAAGTGAAAGTTTCTTTAAATCTTTCTACTCTACAACTATTTTTTTGATCAATATAATATTGATTTTACGAAGTTGTGATCAAAATTCTTAAAGAAATTATTTTGTGAAATATCTATGAGTAATAATACCTATGAAGATATTCTTACGACTATGTTAATTATCGTAATTACTTCCCGATACAAAAGTTTGCAAAAATATTTCCAAGTAGCTCATCATTAGTAACTTGTCCGGTAATTTCTCCAAAATGATAGAGTGCTTCTCTAATATCTATTGCCATAAGATCTCCTGAGAGATCTGTATCTAGTCCGTATTGCACTTTTTCTATTTCTTCTAGTGCTTTCAAGAGTGCATCGTAGTGACGACTGTTTGTAACAATAGTCTCGTCGTTGCGTAAGGCACCAGTGTTTACAAATTCTAGAAGTTTAGTTTTAAGTTCATCAACTCCTTTGTTTTCTTTGGCCGAAAGTAGATGGAGATTTGGTATTTGATTACTTATTTCTTTAACGTCACTCTCAGATACTTGATCAACTTTATTGGCGACAATAACAAGAGGCTTTAGTGGAAACTTGTTTTTGATTTTTTCAATTTCTGTTTTGAATGTGGCACCATTTGCAAGAAATTCATTTGCACTAAATAGTAAAATAACTACTTGTGCTTGTTTTATTTTTTCAAATGTTTTTTTGATTCCTAAGCCTTCAATCACATCTACAGTTTCTCGTATACCAGCAGTGTCTATAAACCTAAAACCAATACCACCTATTGATAGTTCATCCTCTATAGTATCACGAGTGGTACCTGCGATGTCTGATACAATAGCACGTTCTTCATTAAGAAGTGCATTTAATAAGGTTGATTTTCCCACGTTTGGTTCTCCTACAATAGCTACGGGGATTCCATTTTTTATCACATTACCGGTAGCGAAAGAATCTATAAGACGTTTAAGTACTTTAGTGATACGAGCAATGAGCTCTTTAAATTGACTACGGTCTGCAAACTCAACATCTTCTTCAGAGAAGTCTAATTCTAGTTCAATGAGGGATGCAAAGTTTAAAAGCTCTTGACGCAGTTGTGCTATTTCATTAGAGAAGCCTCCTCGCATTTGTTGCATTGCAATATGGTGAGAAGCTTCGTTATCACTTGCAATAAGATCTGCAACAGCTTCTGCTTGACTCAAGTCCATTTTACCATTAATAAATGAACGTAGTGTGAACTCTCCTGCTTGCGCAGCACGACAGCCTGATCTTAATAGTAACTGTATGATTTCTTGCTGAATATAATTTGATCCGTGGCAAGAAATTTCAACAGTAGGCTCGCCAGTGTATGAGTTTGTGCCTTTAAATAATGAGACTAGAACTTCATCTATAGTGCGCTCACCATCCATAATATGTCCTAAGTGAATGGTATGTGTTTTTTGCTCTGATAACACTTTACCACTAACAGATTTAAAAATAGGGGAGGTTATTTCTAGGGCTTGAGCTCCAGAAACGCGTATTACAGCAATTGCGCCAGCGCCTGCTGGACTTGCTAAAGCTACTATAGTATCTTGTACATTCATCTTTACAAAATTACGTAAACGTGTAACATTTTCGCGTAAGCATATACATATATAGTATCAATCAATAATCAATCATATGGAAATCGTACAACAAACCACTTTTGCGCGTGAAGATAGAACGCTGCTAGCACTCACTCATCTATCCCAACTTCTAGACTATATAACTGGTTTTGGAGGTTTTATAGTACCACTTATACTGTGGCTTTCTAATAAAGACCGAGTAATTAACATGGATGAGCATGGAAAATCTATTGCAAATTTTCAGATAAGTCTGTTCATTTATTGCATATTGAGCATCCCTGCAATACTAGTATTTGGGTTAGGTCTCGTTACTTTATTAATACTTGCGGTGTTAGGCTTTATTTTGCCTATAATTAATGCAATACGAGCTAGTAATGGGGAAGAGCCTAACTATTATATCAGTATAAAATTCTTTAAGTAGACTGGAGATATTTTTTATCCATCCAAAAAGTACCAAATGGAATAATAGAGCATAAAAGGACGATTCCTACTGTTTTATTGTTCCATTTCATATATGATTTCATCATAATTGCCATTACTACATAGGCAAGAAATAGAAATCCATGAGCCATACCAATAACTTTATTAGGTGCTCCATTATCAAATATATACTTTAATGGCATGGTGATAAAAAGGATTAATAAGAATGATATTCCTTCTAATACACTGAGAATTCTAAAGGTCTTAAGCATCGTATATTTTTCAACAAAAATAAGGGCAAACTAGTAATAAGCCTACTCATCAAAGAGTAACTTTTACTTAATTTCAAATAGGATTATCTGACTATGTTGTTTTCCAAAGGAGTTAAAATTATTATCAGAGATAACGACTAGTGATCTATTTCCATTTTCAAAATTAGGACCAAAAGTCATTCCTTCAATATTATCTACTATACCATCTGTGAGCAGACTACGCACGCTACTAAAATCCAATAGCAGCTTCTTTGTAGCAGGGATGTAAGAGGAATTAAAAAGACTGTTTAGGTCATTTACATCTGTTGCATTTTTTATAGAAACTTGGTAAATCTTAACGTCATTTCCACCGTCATCATGACCCGAAGCATAAGACCGTTCAAGAACTAGAAAAGAGTGTTCGTCATATGACAAAATTTCAGTCACACCATTTACTTCAAGCTTACCATTCCTAGCCACTTTATCTAGCATATATGCATACTCTTTTGTAAACGTATTGCGCTCATGATCTATGTATGCAATACGCACGGGAGAGTTTGCATCACTTGCAGTTGGCACTATGCCATCTTGTTTAAGTGGTAATTCTGTAGTTACCCAGAAGCCATTGTTATCGTAATTTCTAGTAAGCGCTTCAAAAACTCCATTATTATGCGGCCCACTAGCAAGATCGTTTTGAACAAGATATCTAGAAGGAATCACAATAGCGTTTTTAAATGCTCCGTCTATACTTGATATTCTTATAAACGGATTAATACCCTTGCTTATATTTCCTTCACTTGACCATATAATGTCTTTAGATGGAGTAACCCGGAGGGATTCTGGATCAGCCAGACCACTCTTAAAAGCAATACCTAAGGTGTCCTTGAGGTTCACCATAGATGTGAAAACTGGTGATTGTAACTTGCCATTTTCAATCTTGATATCTGCAATATAAAATCGCGGATCTTTTCTGTCGTCACTTATAATATACCACTTGCCATCCACGTAATCAATACTAGATAAACCACCCACAGCTACTCCGTCGTACATAGTATCAGCAGGAATAATCACTTCATTTACAAAGTTAAGCTGCTGTATTTCATTCGTGTTCTCTGGAAGTAGGCTAGTAGATTTACAGGATAGTAAAATGGTTATAACAAGAAGCGAATAGATATATTTAATAGACATTTGAGAACAGATTAAGTTGTTTGCAAAGGTGTCACTTTTTTAGATTTAGTTTAAGAAAATTTCTTGTTAGCTTTCGCGAAAGCGTGATTATCTTTATAAAAAACACGTAATCATGGAATCATTAAAAGATAAAGTCGCATTAATAACTGGTGGAACTAAAGGTATAGGACGCGGTATAGCCGAAGCCTTGTTGCATCAAGGGATGAAGGTTGCAATCACGGGAAGAGATGAGAAAGGTGCTCAAGAAGCAGCTCATGAACTAACTGAAAATGATAATTACATTCTCGGTATTGCTGCAGATGTAAGGAACTATGAAAGCCAGCAAAATGCGGTAAAAGCAGTACTAGATAAATTTGGAAAAATTGATGTACTCATTGCAAATGCAGGTTTAGGGCATTTTGAGAGTATTGCAGATATGTCTATAAAACAATGGGATGAGACTATTGATACGAACCTAACGGGAGTTTTCTACTCAGTAAAAGCGTCACTTGAAGCACTTAAAAAAACAGAAGGATATATTTTTACAATTTCTAGTCTTGCGGGAACAAATTTCTTTGAAAAAGGAACAGCTTATAACGCGAGCAAATTTGGCTTAACAGGATTCTCACAAGCGCTTATGTTAGACTTAAGACAAGATAATGTAAAAGTGACTACCATTATGCCAGGTTCTGTAAGTAGCCATTTTGGAGGTAGATCACCAGAGGAAGGTACTGACTGGCGCATACAACCAGAGGATCTTGGTCAAATTACTGTTGATCTTCTCAAAATGCACCCAAGGACATTACCTAGTAAAATAGAAGTGCGTCCATCTAAACCACCTACTAAATAACCGTAAATTATTTTCAACGAAGCCTTCAATTAGTTATAATTGAAGGCTTCGTTGGTTTATGATCCATTTACAAAAAATGCGCAATTTATTATTGCGATATTAATAACCGTAATTACTTATGAGTATGAAATATTATTTCAGTAAGAGTTTCTTTATTAGTTAGTTATTAATTGCGTGTTATGATTTTTTATAATTAGCTAGGGTGTATTATAGAAGTAAGTGAGCTGTATTTGAAAAATTCACAATTATCTATATATTTTTTACGAAATTGCAGCAAAACTTCCCCTTATGTCAACAATACATTATATCAGTAATGATATTCTCAATTTACAGACTATTTCAGAAATAATATCTGAGCACAAAATCCTTGAGCTTAGTGAAGAAAGTATTCATAACATTAGTGCTTCTAGAAGTTATCTAGATAAAAAGATAGCGTCTAGTAAAGTGCCTGTATACGGTGTAAATACAGGCTTTGGAAGTCTTTGTAATGTCGCAATAAGCGATGAAAACTTAACGCACCTCCAAGAAAATCTTGTGCGATCTCACGCTTGCGGTACTGGAGATTACGTGCCTAAGGATATCGTAAAATTAATGATCTTACTTAAGATTCAATCTCTAAGTTATGGTCATAGTGGTGTACATATTAATACAGTGTTACGATTATTAGATTTCTATAATAATGATATCCTACCAGTAATATATGAGCAAGGTTCGCTAGGTGCTAGTGGTGATCTAGCGCCACTTGCGCATCTTGCATTACCGTTAATAGGCGAGGGGCTTGTTTGGAACGGCGAGCATGTAGAATCGTCTAGTATAATAATGTCTAAATATGGTTTTGAACCTATAACGCTTCACTCAAAAGAAGGACTTGCTCTTTTAAACGGAACACAGTTTATGAGTGCATACGGAGTATACGCTCTTTTAAAATGTCATAAGCTTTCTTACATGGCAGATCTCATAGGAGCAATATCTATTGATGCATTTAATTGTAATCTATCACCTTTTGATCCATTAGTGCACTTTGTAAGACCGCATAGAGGACAGATTAAAACAGCAGAGCGGATCCTCGAATTACTAGATGGAAGCACCATTGCTGAGACGGAAAAGAATAACGTACAAGACCCGTATTCTTTTAGATGTATTCCGCAAGTGCACGGTGCATCTAAGGATGCTATTCAATTTGCAACTAAAACATTTAAAACTGAAATCAATAGCGTTACAGATAACCCAAATATCTTTCCCGAAGATGATAAAATTATAAGTGGAGGAAATTTTCACGGTCAACCACTAGCGCTAGCTTTAGATTTTTTGTGCATTGCAATGGCAGAGTTAGGGAGTATTAGTGAACGCCGCGTATTTCAATTAATAGGTGGACTCAGAGGGTTACCTCCATTTCTCGTAGATAGTCCAGGACTTCATAGTGGTATGATGATCACCCAATATTCTGCGGCGAGTATCGTGAGCCAGAATAAGCAATTATGTACACCTGCAAGTGTAGACTCAATTGTTTCTTCAAATGGTCAAGAAGATCATGTAAGCATGGGAGCAAATGCTGCGACAAAACTATTACGTGTTGTTGATAATATAGAAACCTTATTATCTATCGAGCTCCTTAATGCTGTACAAGCATTACACTATAGAGCACCCTTAAAAACCTCTGATTTTCTAGAGGCTTTTGTAAAGAGTTATCGAGAAGTTGTTCCTTTTGCTGCAAAAGATCGCATCTTCTCTGAAGATATTTTTAAAGGGAAGGAGTTTTTAAACAGTCTTAATATAGACCCTCATGATCTTTACTAGTGACTATGTAACTAGCAGCTGAGATAACCAATTCTTTGCGTCATCTACAGTATTGAAAGACTCAAAGGGTTGGTTAAAAAATTGCTTTTCTAATAATACATTGGATTTAATAAGCGGATTATCAAAAACCACAGCGATGGCTTTAAGACCACGATGATTACCTGCATCCATATATACCGTAGGGTCTACTGAATATGAATTGAGTCTATATGAAATGTAACCAAATGGCTCATCATTAAAATAGTCATTGCAAAATGATAGTAGTAATTGGTTAGACTCTCTATCTACATGAGAGCCTTCTTTCATAATACCAATAACAAAATTGTCTTCAATTTGGATTTTTCCAAATTCAAATTCTTTAATATTTTTCAAGAGTTGTAGGGGGAATTAATTTGTGCGCAAAACTCTTTCTTTTTTAAATAAGATAAAAGTATTTACCACAAAAAAATCATTGTTTACCAGAGAGCAATTCTTCCTTATAGACTAAGGCCTCATCTAGCGTTTGATAAACAGCAAAAGGCTTTTCAAAAAATAATTTTTCAATTCTAAAAGATTCAATAAGACTCTTGTTTGGGCAAACGGCTATAAAACCTTTTAAGTTTTTAATTTTTGAAGTTTCTATGTAAACAATAGGGTCAATGGAGTAGGAGTTAATTCTGTGAGTTATATAGACAAATTCTCTATCACTATAATAGATTTCGGCTACAGCAAGGAGAATATCGTTCAGATTTGGTGATACTGTTATGCCTTCGTTCATAACAGTGTAAACATAATCGTTATAGACAGTTATCTCGCCGAATGATAAACTTAAGTGGTGTTCTATTGGTTGTGTCATAGGTACATGGGGGACTTAGACATTTAAGATAATAATAATACCTAATATAATAATCTATTTATCAATACATTAACTATGTGTGCATAGTACTTTTAATAAAAAAATCCCCAAAAAGTCAATTAGACCTCTCGGGGATTTTTTATAAATATCTGGCTTTAACTACGACTCTGTCGGTGCTGCCTTTTTTATATCAATTACTAGTTCTTCTTTCTTCTCATCAAAATCCATGAAGATACTGTCACCTTCTTTTAGTTGAGAATTTATAATCTCCTCAGCTAGTGCATCTTCAATGTATTTTTGAATAGCTCTCTTAAGTGGTCTTGCTCCATACTCTTTATCAAATCCTTTGTCACTTATGTAATCTTTAGCTTTTTCGCTAAGAGATAAGTCATATCCTAAGTCTTTAATTCTAGTAAATAGTTTTGCAAGTTCGATATCAATGATTTTATGAATATCCTCACGCTCAAGTGCATTAAATACCACAACGTCATCTACACGATTTAAAAACTCTGGTGCAAAAGCCTTTTTAAGTGCATTCTGGATAATACTTCTAGCATTATCGTCTACTTGAGTTCTACGAGTAGCGGTGCCAAAACCAACTCCCTGACCAAAGTCTTTGAGTTTTCTTGCACCTATATTAGACGTCATAATGATGATTGTATTTCTAAAATCGATTTTACGACCTAAAGAATCTGTTAAGAAACCATCGTCTAGTACTTGCAATAGCATATTGAACACATCTGGATGCGCTTTTTCTATTTCATCAAGAAGTACTACTGCATAAGGCTTACGACGCACTTTTTCTGTAAGTTGGCCACCTTCTTCATAACCTACGTATCCAGGAGGCGCTCCCACTAATCTAGATATTGAGAATTTCTCCATGTACTCACTCATATCAATACGTATGAGTGCATCTTGATTATCAAATAGTTCCTTTGCAAGGACTTTTGCTAGTTGCGTTTTACCTACACCCGTTTGTCCTAAGAAAATAAATGAACCTATAGGCTTATTAGGATCTTTTAATCCTGCTCTGTTACGTTGTATGGCCTTAGCTACTTTAGCAACTGCCTCGTCCTGACCTATTACATTTTTCTTAATGATAGCAGGTAGTTCGGCAAGTTTGTTGCTTTCTGTTTGTGCAATACGATTAACAGGAATTCCCGTCATCATACTGACTACATCTGCAACATTATCTTCAGATACCTCTTCTTTATGAAGCTTTGCATCTTCTTCCCAGCGCTCTTGAGCGATTGCAAGTTCCTTTTCTAAGGTTTTCTCGTCATCTCTTAACTTCGCAGCCTCTTCATACTTCTGCTTTTTAACAACAGATGTTTTGAGTTCTCTTACCTCTTCAAGTTTATTTTCTAGTTCTAGAATTTTCTTTGGGACATCTATATTAGTAATATGCACACGAGATCCAGCCTCATCCAGCGCATCAATAGCCTTGTCTGGTAGAAATCTGTCTGTCATATACCTATTAGTGAGCTTTACACAAGCTTCAATAGCCTCATCCGTATACGTTACGTTATGGTGTTCTTCGTATTTTCCTTTAATGTTCTGTAGGATTTCAATAGTTTCTTCAACTGTTGTAGGCTCTACGATTACTTTTTGGAAACGACGCTCTAGGGCTCCATCTTTTTCTATATGCTGACGGAATTCATCTAACGTAGTAGCTCCAACACATTGTATTTCGCCTCGAGCTAAAGCTGGTTTAAATATATTTGATGCATCAAGAGATCCTGTTGCTCCACCTGCACCTACAATCGTGTGAATTTCATCAATAAAAAGAATAATATCATCATTCTTCTCAAGCTCATTCATCACCGCTTTCATGCGTTCTTCAAACTGTCCTCTATACTTTGTTCCAGCCACAAGGCTAGCAAGATCAAGAGTAACCACACGTTTGTCAAAAAGTATACGCGATACCTTGCGTTGTACAATGCGTAAAGCAAGTCCTTCTGCAATAGCAGATTTACCTACTCCAGGTTCTCCTATTAAAAGAGGGTTATTCTTTTTACGTCTGCTCAAAATCTGAGAGACACGTTCTATTTCTTTCTCGCGTCCTACTACTGGATCAAGTTTACCCTCGTCTGCCATTGCAGTAAGGTCTCTACCAAAGTTATCTAGAACAGGTGTTTTACTTTTCTTTCCTCCTTTAGGCGTAGTAGGGCTGTTAAAAGGATTTTCTTTTGATCCTTCATCGCTATTATCGGCATCATCACTAAAAGATTCTGACTTAATAGGCTCTATATATTCATCGCTTTCGTTTGCCATCATTAGTTTAAATTGGTCTTTTACACTGTCATAATCTACTTTAAGTCGATTGAGCAGTTTTGTGGTAGGATCATTTTCATTACGCAATACACATAATAATAAGTGAGCCGTATTTATTGATGAACTTTGAAAAAGCTTTGCTTCTAAGAATGTGGTCTTAAGTGCACGCTCTGCCTGGCGAGTAAGGTGTAAGTTTTTCTTATCGTTACTCTGTAAGTTCAAGTTGGGGTTTGCCGGACTTAGTATCTCAACCTTACGCCTTAAGTGCTCTAAGTCTATATTTAAAGCTCCTAAAATATCGATTGCTTTACCGCTTCCGTCTCTTAATAAGCCAAGTAGTAAGTGCTCCGTACCTATAAAGTCATGACCTAATCTCAAGGCCTCTTCCTTACTATAAGCAATCACATCTTTTACTCTTGGTGAAAAATTATCGTCCATATCTATCTTCTCTTTCTAAGGTAAATTTAAGCAAACTGGTTCAAAAATCATTCCGCTTAAAGTCATTAGTCCAAATTACCAAAAATACCTGACAATTTGCCTTCAAGGGCTTTAGGTAGTTATTAAAAGACTTTGTTAAAATTTGTTGATAAATAGTGCGCTTTCGCGAAAGCGTGAACCCTTAAAAAACCTTCAAAATGCTTACATTGCTAGCTAGTAAAATTTTGACATAAAATCTAATCAATTTATATATGGCTGCAGGAGAAAAGCTGATCTCGATTAATATTGAAGATGAAATGAAATCTGCTTACATCGATTACTCGATGTCGGTTATCGTGTCACGTGCATTACCCGATGTACGCGATGGTCTTAAACCAGTAC
>OJBP01000234.1_pt1 | contig 35333 bp, 30 predicted proteins | sample 1590691 | NCBI WGS metagenome assembly OJBP01 (sample SAMN05416848, study PRJEB24817) | seawater metagenome | isolation source: Sea water | place: Canada:Atlantic | collected 2013-07 | reverse complement strand
ATCTACACTATCCTCTTCGTCGGCAGCGTCAGATGTGTATAAGAGACAGGATGATTATACAACCTGGTGATGATGTTCCAGAGAAGTTTAGTTATAGTAAAGAAACAAGTCCGCTTACACATCAGCGTCCTTGTCATATGAGTTATACTTCGTTGGAAGTGCATGATATTTTGAGAGAAGGATTTGATCGTTCTCCTATGTTTAATGGTAGAATTAAATCTCTTGGACCAAGATATTGTCCGTCTATTGAAGACAAGATTAACCGCTTTGCAGATAAGGATAGACATCAGTTATTCATTGAACCAGAAGGATGGAATACCTGCGAGATCTATGTAAATGGATTCTCTACATCCTTGCCAGAAGATGTCCAGTTTAAGGCATTAAAGTCTGTAGCAGGTTTTGAGAATGTAAAATTCTTCCGTCCAGGTTATGCTATCGAGTATGATTATTTTCCGCCTACACAGTTAAAGCATACGTTAGAAACTAAGCTAGTGAGCGGACTGTACTTTGCAGGTCAAATTAATGGTACTACAGGATATGAAGAGGCAGCATCCCAAGGATTAATGGCTGGGATGAATGCACACTTGAAGGTTCATGAGAAAGATCCATTTATGCTTAAGAGAGATGAAGCATACATAGGAGTACTTATAGATGATCTTATTACAAAGGGCACAGATGAGCCATATAGAATGTTTACGTCCCGTGCAGAATATAGAACACTCTTACGTCAAGATAACGCAGATGAGCGCCTCACACCTATGTCTAACGCCGTAGGTTTAGCCTCTGAGGAACGTCTTGTTACAATGGAAAAGAAACAGGCGGAATCTAATGATCTTGTTAAGTTTTTTGAAGAGACAAGTATCCTTCCTGAAGAAGTAAATGATATTCTAGAGGAGAGAGGATCTTCTCCTATGAGACAATCTGATAAAATGTTTAAAGTATTTTCTAGACCTCAAATCACGCTTGATGATATGAAAGGTTTTGAGAAAGTAGCTGCTTATATTGAGGAGAAAGATCTTGATCGTGACGTATTAGAACAAGCAGAAATTAAAGTTAAGTATGCTGGTTACATTGCAAAGGAAAAAGCAAATGCAGACAAGCTACAGCGATTAGAAAACATTAAAATCCCAGAAGGTTTTGATTATACAAAACTGAAGTCTCTGTCTTTTGAGGCTAGGGAAAAATTATCTAAAATTAGGCCAACTACAATTTCTCAAGCATCAAGAGTGAGCGGAGTTTCTCCTTCAGACATAAGTGTAATGCTAATTTATATGGGGCGATAATTTTTAAATATTATACGTTCCACGTGAAACAAAGTTAATGAAAGAAGATTTTAAAGTAAAAGATTATTCGGTAAGTGGGGAAGAATTTACACTAAAGTATGATGAGAAATACCACATGTATTTCACAAATCCTAAGCCAGATCTTTCTAAGATTCCTTCATATTATGAAAGTGAAGATTATATATCTCATACAGATGGAAAACGATCTTTATTTGAAATCGCATATCAAACTATAAAAGGAATTACGCTTTCGCGAAAGCAAAAACTCCTGAAAAGTTTTCATCCTGACCTAGGTTCTGTTTTAGACATAGGAGCTGGAACTGGAGATTTTTTGGAATTTCTATTTAAAAGAAAATGGAACGTAAAAGGAGTAGAACCAAATGATAAAGCAAAAAAACTTGCTGAAAAGAAAAAACTCGATGTTTATAACAATATCGATGAGGTAGGAGGGGAGTTATACGATGTGATAACTATGTGGCATGTACTAGAACATGTTTACGATTTACAAGAGCAAATAGCATGGTTGAAAAACCAACTAGCAAAAAATGGAACTATATTTATTGCCGTTCCTAATTTTGAATCTTTTGATGCTAGTTATTATAAATCATATTGGGCAGCTTTTGATGTGCCAAGGCACTTATACCATTTTTCAGAAACTGCTATAAAAAGACTTTTTGAAGAACAAGATTTACAATTAGTAAAAACACTGCCTATGAAATTTGATTCCTATTATGTGAGTCTTCTTTCAGAAAAGTATAAAAGTGGTAAAATGAATTTCTTCACTGCATTTGTAACTGGATTAAAGTCAAATCGTAAAGCAAAGCAGTCTGGAGGTTATTCATCTCATATTTATGTCCTAAAACACGCTTAAATTGCAAATAAGCGCTTTTAAGGGCTTATGAGTACGAATGCCTTAAATGTATATTGCTTAATGCTGAAGCCGCTTAAAAACAGTGTTTATAGGCTTCGTTTTTAATAAGATTTTATTATTAATTCTCTTTTTGGTCATTACTTTTTCTTATGATGGCTTATTTCAATCAATTTTGACCTTTTTATATTTAATCTGGGATTGAGAATTTGGTTTTCAAAGTTTCTGCTAAAAATGCATTTAGTTGTAAAATGTTCCACGTGGAATATTTTCAATTAATAATTTCATTTTTAAATCACACGATTACTATCCCCTATAATGTGTTTATCAATCTTCCTGATTATTTCATTTCTGCTTTTAATTTTAATGCTTTCAGTATATCGTATTTATTATTCACGAATTAACTCCTTTATTTTAAATTGTAGCGTTATCAATAAATTCTCTAAGTGTAGGTTTCAAAAGATTCAAGTTTTAGTGAATTATCGAGGACTTTAAGTCTATTTATATTTATTTGAGAGTCAAAATGGAAATAGACATGATTTTAATTAAGTTTTAATGGATTCTACCTATTTTCGCATCAAATAATCAAAATAACATAATGAAAAAAATAGGAATGCTACTTGTTACGGCTATGATGGCTGTAGCTTGTCAAACAGAGAAAACAGGTTTTGTAGATACTGAAGAGTTGCTTACAGAATATGCAGAGCTTAAAAGCGCAAAGGATCGTTTTACAAAGCAAAATGACGAAATCATGGGCGAATTAGAGCTTAAGATTAAGTCTTACCAAATCAAAGAAGACTTGTTTAGAAAAAACGGACCGTCTATGTCACGTAAAAAACAAGAAGAAACTTATAACGAACTAGGAGCAGAGGCACAACAATTACAACAAGAACGCCAAGCAAGAATAGGTCAACTACAAGTAGAAAGCCAGAAAGTAATAGACTCACTTATTACAAAAGTGAAGGATAAAGTAAAGGCTTACGGAAAGACAAACGGGTACTCTTATATCTATGGATCTAACGATGCTGGAAGTGTTCTTTATGGTAAAGATGAGTTAAATCTTACGGAAGCAATTCTTACAGAAATGAACGGAGAATATGCTCCAAAAGAAGACTAAATTCTAGTCTTTAAAATAGCTTTATAAGCGATGAGAAATCATCGCTTTTTTTATGCCTAATTTTGATGATTTTTCTCATCAATAAATGACTAGATAGCGCCGTAAAATCTACGTACTTTTCATCAAGATAATCAAGCTTATTTAAATAAGATTCCACTAACCAAATGGTACTGCTTAGCGGGGTAGAAATTGTACTTGTAGATTATAGAGTCTTTAAATGTTCTCGTTTAGTGAAAGATCTGAGGTCATCTGAGTATATAGATAGCGTACACTATTGATTATTTATCTAAAAATATATTTAGATAGAACTAAATATAGAGCTAACTATTTGATATAATCAACTCTTACGATGTAAAAATCGAGTTAATTTTATAGAAAGGTCTGTCATGATAATCTTAGCATTTCCATTGCGTTCTATGTGATACGAAGCCTCTTGAATGGCTTCTACAATAGGAAATATATTATTATTGTGAACAAATGGAGCAAATTTTGAGAGATCAAAACCGGTCTCTGTTTCCATAAAAACAAGATCATTTGCTTTGTAATTTTTAAGCAAAGCTTGACGGAAAAATTGAACACAGTATGCAAGAAAATTTTTCTGTGTTTCACGGCCAGATTTTGCTATGATTTCGCTCCACTCCATGAGTCCTAAAACGGCCTCTTTTTTACCCTTTGCTTGGAAGGCTGTACGCACCCAAGTAACAAACCATTTTTCAAACTGAATATCGTCACCATCGTGATGCAATAAATGCATCGCTTGCTGGTAATCTCCTTGTGCTTGATGAGCTATTTTATGAGCTTCAGCATCTGGAGTTTTATGATGAGTAATTAAAGCATCGGCAATTTGTGGTTCGCTTAATCTTGGGAAATGCAATACTTGGCATCTTGACTTTATCGTGTCTATAATGCTATCCTCATTTTCAGAAATGAGAATAAATAAAGTTTTTGCTGGTGGCTCCTCTAGTAGTTTGAGAAGTTTATTTGATCCAGCAGTATTCATTTTATCAACTGCCCAAATGATCATTACTTTATAACCACCTTCATATGACTTTAAAGCGAGAGCTTTATTAATTTCAGAAGCTTCATCTACACCTATCTGTCCTTGTTTTTTTTCAATACCAAGATGCTGGTGCCATTCAAAGAGATCTCCATATGGGTTTTCTGTAATAAACGAGCACCACTCTCTCATAAAATTATTAGAGACAGGATGGCTTTTTACTTCGGGAGTAGTTGCTACAGGAAAAGCAAAGTGCAAATCCGGATGCGATAAGTGCTCAAACTTTAAATTACAAGCTTGAGATCCTCCCTCATTTTCGCCTTGAGCGTTATTACATAAAATATATTGTGCATAAGCAATAGCCATGGGTAAAACCCCTGTGCCAGATAAACCTATAAAAAGTTGAGCATGAGCAATACGCCCTGCATCAACACTTGTTGTGAGATGATTTTTAATAAAATCTTGCCCGATAACGTTTGAAAACAGCATAGCGTCAAATATAAAGGAATCACTGCATTTTTTATCCTCTGTATCTATTATATTTGTTAGCAAAACCAATGAAAATGATCACAGTAGACGACTTTAATTTTGAGAATAAGAAAGCATTAATTCGCGTAGATTTTAATGTTCCCCTTGATGAGAATGGTAATGTTACCGATACTACAAGAATTGAGGCTGCAAAACCTACAATCTTGAAAGTATTAGAAGATGGAGGATCTGCTATCCTTATGTCTCATTTAGGTCGACCTAAAAACAAAGAAGAGGAGTTTTCTCTCTCTCAGATTTGTAAAACAGTTTCTGAAGTCATTGGTGTAGAAGTAAACTTTGTGGAGGATTGTGTAGGTGCAAAAGCCACAGAGGCTGCATCTAACCTTGAAATGGGTAAAATATTACTACTAGAAAACCTTCGTTACTACAGCGAAGAAACAGCTGGTGATGTAGACTTTGCAAAGCAATTAAGTGAGCTAGGAGATATTTATGTAAATGATGCCTTTGGTACCGCACACCGTGCGCATGCTTCTACTACTATCATTGCTCAATTCTTTCCTGAAGCAAAATGCTATGGTTATTTACTAGCCAAAGAAATAGAGAGTCTTGATCGCGTGCTTAATAACAGTGAGAAGCCAGTACTAGCTATTCTTGGTGGGTCTAAAGTATCTTCAAAAATTACGGTTATTGAGAATATCCTAGATAAAGTAGATGAGATGATTATAGGTGGAGGTATGGCTTTTACCTTCATTAAAGCACAAGGAGGTACCATAGGAGACTCTATTTGTGAAGATGATAAAATGGAGCTTGCGCTCGATATTCTTAAACAAGCCAAAGAAAAAGGAGTACAAATTCACATACCAGTAGATGTTATTGCTGCAGATGATTTCTCAAATGATGCAAACACAAAGGTGTGCGATATCATGAGTATCGAAGATGGATGGCAAGGCCTTGACGCTGGACCAAAATCTCGCGAACTTTTTGACGAAGTAGCAAAGCGTGCAAAAACTATTTTATGGAATGGACCATTAGGAGTTTTTGAGATGGAAACATTTGCAGGAGGAACTATTGCACTTGGTCATAGTATTGCTGCAGCTACAAAGGATGGCGCGTTCTCACTTGTAGGTGGAGGAGATAGTGTTGCGGCTGTAAAGCAATTTGGTTTTGATACAAAAGTAAGCTACGTATCTACTGGAGGCGGCGCAATGCTTGAGATGCTAGAAGGTAAAACACTACCAGGTATAGCTGCTATACAAGAATAATTAATAAAACATCAATGCATAAGACCACCTCAAGAGGTGGTCTTATTATTTATATACCTAACAGAAGTTGTGCTGGCTAGAAGTTATATTTCCTCTCTTTAAAACCATACGATTTTCCCGTATCTTTCGTTCCTTGACTATGACTCAAATGCAACATAATTTTAAAATATCCCTAGTAGCTTCTATACTCTTGTTTTCCGCTTTCGCGAAAGCGCAAGACACCCTCTCATATGAGGCTTATAAACAGAAAGCTCCGGTTATCAAAGAAGATAAAAAACCGGCACTCCAAAGAGATACTATCAAAGTAGTAGATACTGTCATTACCAATACAATCTCTCAAGATTTACCTCAAGTATTACTAGATACACAAGTAAGAGATTCTATAACGTTCAACTTACCAGATAACCCTCAGGCAGCACTTATAGATATGCGCTGGCGTAAGGAACTGGCAAGAATGGATCTATTTGATTCTATAAATAATATACGTGAAAGTCACACGTACCAGCCTGAAGTAAACCTAGAACTTCCTACAGACACACTAAAAAAACGCCTTGCCGAAATAAATGCGCGTACTCCATTTAACGTGGAGTATAACCCGTCGCTAGAAAGCGTGATCAATCGTTACTTAAAGCGTCACAAACCAGCTATGGAGAAACTTATGGCCGTGAGCCAGTTTTACTTCCCTATGTTTGAGGAGCGTCTCGATAAGTATGACATCCCTCTAGAGATGAAATATCTCGCCATTGTAGAAAGTGCACTGCGTCCAAGAGCAAAATCTAGAGTAGGAGCAACAGGGTTATGGCAATTTATGTTTGCAACGGGTAAAATGTTTAACCTTGAGGTAAACAGCTATGTAGATGATCGCATGGATCCTATTGCAGCAACAGAGGCTGCTTGTGCTTACCTATCACAACTCTATGACATTCATGGAGACTGGGATCTTGCACTAGCATCTTATAACTCTGGTCCCGGAAATGTTTCTAAAGCAATAAGACGCTCTGGAGGTGCTACAAATTACTGGAATATTAGAAAGAATTTACCTAGAGAAACCGCTGGTTATGTACCTGCGTTTCTAGCCACCATGTATCTTTTTGAATATGCAGATGAGCATGGCTATACCCCAGAAAAAGCACCTATAAACTACTTTGCCACAGATACCATTCACATAAAACAAAGCATCGCGCTAGATCAGGTTTCTAGTATCGTGGGAATTCCTTTGGAGATTGTTCAATTTCTAAATCCACAGTATAAATTGGATATTATTCCAGTGGTAAAGGACAAGAAATATTACGTGCGACTTCCTATCGAGAGTGTGGGTAAATTTGTACAAAATGAACAGGCTATTTACGCTTTCGCGAAAGCTGAACTTGACAAACGAGAAAAACCATTACCAGAAGTACTTACAGCAAGCTCTCAGGTGAGATACCGAGTGCGTAGCGGTGATTACCTAGGAAAGATAGCAAGCAAATACGGAGTAGGTGTAAGCCAAATCAAGAAGTGGAATAACCTACGATCAAATGCTCTTAAAATAGGGCAGCGATTAACTATTTATCCAAGAAAACCTGTTACCAATAGCAGTACAAGTAGTAGCTCAAAAACTGTTTCATTAAAGGGAAAGAAAACATATACTGTTCAAAATGGTGACTCACTCTGGAAAATTGCAAATAAGTTTCCTGGAGTAAGCATTGATAATATTAAAGTTTGGAATGATATTAGCAGTAGTAAACTAAAGCCAGGAATGAAACTACGTGTTTCTAAATAAATCAATCATGAAAAAGTTACTTCTTTCATTAAGCTTATGCTTTACAGCAGTACTTGCTGCACAGGAAGTAACCCTTAAACCGTATGATGCTGCGGCTTATACCGTAGTAAATAGTGAGGAAAATGAAAAAGGTATTATAAAAAATCCTGTTTACACGTACTTGATAGATAATTATAATGCCATTTCAGACAAGGAAATTCTTCCACCTAATGGTGGCGGAGATTGCGGATTTACACAAACTTTTGAAAATGGAATCGTTTATACAAAACGCAATTGTGGCGACGCAGCACTTGCAACTGGAGAAGTGCTCACCATAGCAAACCCTAATAGAGAATCTGTGCTGTTGTGGGTGGAGTCGGTTAATAAGATTTTTGGAGATTATGGTCAGAATCATTGGAACTTTGACCTTACAGAATACAGACCAACCGACAATATACTAGGAGGTTTTTTTACAATTAAGAGAGATATAGATTACACCACGGTCCTTGTGATGTCTGGATGTTAATCATTAATAATAGCAATATGATAAAAAGAATATTTTTAAGTATAGTAACAGCATCCTTACTTTTTTCTTGTGGGGATAATGACGGTAAACGCATTTTAAGCCAGTCTGTAGGTAATATTAACAACGTTAAGGTGATTGTGACTAAAGCGCAATGGCAAGGAGCTATAGGAGACGCGCTACGCGACGTGCTGGCAGATCCGGTGTATGGATTACCACGTGAGGAGCCTAAGTTTTCTATAGATCAGATTCCGCCAGAGGCTTTCAGTGATTTCTTACTTAAGAATAGAATTTATTTGCAAATAAAACCAGCAGATAGTGCTTCTTTAACTATTGTAAAAGATAAGTATGCACGCCCACAGACAGGAATAATTGTTACTGGAAGAAGCCAGACACAAATTGCAAACCTTATTATTGATAATGAGGAACGTATTGTAACTGCTTTTAAAGAACAAGAGCTTGTTGCAAACCAAAGTCGAATTAAAAAGGCATTGAAGAAAACAGATTCATTACAAAAAGTATTTGGAGTAAAACTTAACTTTCCTAATGCTTATCGATATGCAGAACAGAAATCAGATTTCTTCTGGATGCGCAAAGAGCTTAAGCGCAGCGGTAACATGAACATAACGGTATATGAAGTGCCGCTAGAAGCAATTGATAAGGATACCTTAACAATCAAGAACATTATACGCATGCGTGATTCTATAGGTGGAAAGAAAATACCAGTAGATGACGGTCGCTTTATTACAGAACGTGCTTTCTCACCATACTTACAAGAAACAGAGATAGATGGAAAACTAGCTTATGAGACTAAAGGAACATGGGAAGTAGACGGTCGTTATATGGCTGGACCTTTTGTAAACTATGCTGTAAGAGATGAAAAAAATGGAAGATACTTGATATTAGAAGGTTTTATATTCTCCCCATCACAAGACCAGCGTGATAATATGTTTGAGCTTGAGAGTATCTTGAAAAGTGCTAGGTTGAGGTAGGGTAATTAATTTAGTAGAATAGATGTGATTAAATTTTTAAACTTTAAAAATTTCACTCTTTAGAATAGGGAGTCACTTTTTGACTGATACTCTAGCCTTAATTTTTAAAAACAAAAAAACCGCATAACTCAAAGAGCTATGCGGTTTTTCTATATAAGAAAGAGCGAGTATTACTTCTTCTCTTCTATCATATCGTCTTCTTCGTCCTTAGACGCTTTCTTAAATTCTTTGATACCGCCACCTAAGCCGCGCATCATTTCAGGGATTTTCTTACCTCCAAAAAGTAATAAAACAACTAATACAATAAGACCTATTTGCCAAGGGCCTACCATTCCTAAAAATATTGCTAAAAAATTCATCTTCATCTGTTTTAGAAAAACAAAGATAGTAAGAAAACAGACATACGAGCGTTAAAGTCATAAAAAGGACTTAATTGACTTTGAGTGGTTCTCGCAATCCAATTTTCGCGAAAGCGTAAAGACATCAATTATCTCATATCTAAAAAGTATATTTGTATCTCAAATGGCAGAAAAAAAAGAGAAGAAAAAAAAGATTGCAAAAAAGCTACTGCACAAGTATCGCTTAGTTATTCTCAATGAAGATACTTTTGAGGAGCGTATTTCTTTTAAACTCACACGACTCAATGTGTTTATTCTAGTAGGTATATCTGCTATTATTCTTATTGCACTTACCACTTTACTTATCGCATTTACACCATTAAGGGAATATATTCCTGGTTACTCAAGCACAAAACTCAAACGCAATGCGACGCTACTCGTTGCAAAAACGGACTCTATAGAAAATGCAATTAGAGTAAATGAGCAATACTACTCTTCTATACGTAGAGTATTGAGTGGTGATGTAGAAGAGCTAGAATTTGATAGAGATTCTATACGCGATGCCGTATTTAATGATGAAGAAATCTACGTGCTTCCTAGTAGAGAAGATAGCTTACTAAGGCAAACAGTAGAGCAGGAAGACAAGTACAATGTGTTTGATAAAGCTATTGAGGATACAGATTTCTCACTGTTTCCTCCAGTAAAAGGAACCATATCATCTGCATACAATGCTAGTCAAAAACACTTTGCAGTAGACATTGTAACGGTAAAAGATGCTCCTGTAAAAGCAGCAGCAGATGGAACTGTGATTTTTGCCGAGTGGACTGCAGAGACAGGTCATGTACTTATCATCAATCATGGTAAGAACCTTATTACCGTATATAAACACAATGCTTCTCTCAATAAGTCACAAGGAGCCTTAGTACAAGCAGGAGAAGTTATTGCCACGGTGGGTAATACAGGTGAGTATAGTACTGGATCACACTTACATTTTGAGTTGTGGAGTAATGGGTACCCTATAAATCCGACTAATTTTATAGATTTTAACTAATGTCGATAAAGTCTTTTGGAGCAAAAATTTTTGCATCGTACATACAGCGAAGTATAAAAAAATGGGCAGATAATCCTATTGAGACTCAGAACAAGGTTTTTAAGAGTCTTATAGATGCTGCTCAGTATACAACCTTTGGTAATGATCACCGTTTTGACACAATAAAGTCACATGCAGATTTTGTAAAGCAGGTGCCTATTAGGGATTATGAAGACCTGCGCTACTATGTAGATAAAATGGTTGCTGGAGAACCAGATATACTCTGGCCAGGTAAACCTCTTTACTTTGCAAAAACTTCTGGAACTACTTCTGGAGTAAAGTACATTCCGCTTACTAAGGATAGCATGAAAACGCATCCTAACAGTGCGCGCAATGCTATTCTTTCTTACATCGCAGAGACTGGTAATACAGACTTTGTAGATGGTAAGATGATTTTTTTACAAGGAAGCCCAGAGATGACCGAAAAGAATGGCATCAAACTAGGCCGCCTTTCTGGTATTGTCGCACACTATGTGCCTAATTACCTACAGAAGAATAGGCTTCCTAGTCTTGAGACTAATTGTATAGACGACTGGGAGCAAAAAGTAGATGCTATCGTAGCCGAAACAATAGACCAAGATATGACGCTTATAGGAGGGATTCCTCCCTGGGTACAGATGTATTATGAGCGCCTTATCCAGAAGAGTGGTAAAACGGTGGGAGAACTCTTTAAAAACTATCAGTTGTTTGTGTACGGAGGTGTAAATTATGAACCTTACCGTCGCAAGCTAGAAGATCTTATAGGTAGAAGCGTAGATAGCATTGAGTTATATCCAGCGAGTGAAGGGTTTTTTGCCTTCCAAGATTCACAGACAGAGAAAGGAATGCTGTTGCAACTAGACAATGGTATCTTTTACGAGTTTGTAAAAGCAGATGAGTTTTTTAATGAAAACCCAACGAGAATAACGCTTAAGGATGTAGCTCTTGACGTAAATTATGTGATGATTATCTCTACCACAGCAGGACTATGGGCTTATAACATAGGAGATACCGTGATGTTTACGAGTCTCAAGCCGTATCGTATTATGGTTTCTGGGAGAATCAAGCACTTTATTTCGGCTTTTGGAGAGCATGTGATAGGTAAGGAAGTAGAGCAGGCCATGCTTGAAGCCTCTGCAGGAACAGATATTAAAGTGACCGAGTTTACCGTAGCTCCGCAGGTGGCGCCACAAGATGGGTTACCTTATCATGAGTGGTTTATAGAATTTGAAAATGAGGGGAGTGGTGATTTACACGCTTTCGCGAAAGCGTTAGATTCCTCACTACAAGCTCAAAACTCATACTACCTTGACTTAATCACAGGAAAGGTACTCCAGCCATTAAAAATCACGAAGGTGGTAAAAGATGGCTTTAATAATTACATGAAATCACAAGGAAAGTTAGGTGGTCAAAATAAAATTCCACGTCTTTCAAACGATCGAAAGATTGCCGATCTATTGCAATCAAAATAGTATTTAATAGGTAAGCTGGCGATGAAATTACCATGGTCAAGTTCTATTAAGTACCTTTATCCCCAATTATGAGCACAAACAAAACACAAGGCCGTACAAGAGCCCAAGAGAGCAGCAGCGCTATAGAACGCATGTATATTACAATGCGTCACCTTTTTAACAGAGGATTTTATAAACCTATGGGTGTCTCTGGAGAGACACTTAGAGAGTCATTACTTATATTAAGACCAGAAATCTACGGTACCATTGCCGAAGAAAAAGTAGAACTAGATGGTCTTCTTTACGTTATTGATAGACTTCCAGAAGGAATAGAGCAATGTAGATTCATTAACTTAACAAGTGATGAAGGCTACAAAAACAGTCACTTTGAACCTATTATTCCAGCAAAACGTCGTCGTAATTGCTACCGTATAGATGAGGAGCAAATGAATATCGAGATCACGCGTGGTCGTTCTGAAATTTATGATATTCTTACACACGTGACCTTCCTATTTATTGAGTCTCATAAGATTATGAAACGTGTCCTCATAAATGATGAAGGCGCTGTAATACGTGATTGGGAAAAGCTAGAAAAAGCAGTTTTAAACAATGAAGAGCTAGATCAAAATAGCTGGGAGATTGCAACTACACATACCGCAAATATCTTAGGACGCACTTTTGCAGAAGTACGAGCAATTGCACCTCTTTTTAATACGCGCACTAATAACAAGCGCTTCTTTGAGCTTATTTACTGGTTAGGTAAACTTGCCATAGCAGAAGTACTTAAAGAGCAAAAACGCACAGTTACCTTTAGTCCTGTTCTAAGAGAACGATTAGGTCATCACATACACGGTGAGATCTGGGCAAATGATATTAAAGCTACCTTAAAGGATAATAATCTTTTAGGTAGACCTCTTCATATTATTAGTGCAAACATGCACTCAGTTATGAACACTTTATATGCACCACTTGCACTTAAGTCTGAACTTAAGAAAAAGTCTAAATTAGAGGTGTATGAAATGCTTAGTAATAGTGGTAACGCAGCTCTACGTGCTAAAGTAGAGAAAGTCGCATTACAAAACGGAATGATATATCTGCCAGATGATAGTGGTACAAATATCAATGTACAAATTTTTGACATGTGTAAGCTGCCTGTAGCTGAAAATGACTTCTGTAGCAACGATGTAAAAAAGGAACAACAGCCCGTTATTATAGTAATGGACTATGCCTTTGGAGAGCAAGCTTATGAAACTATGGAAGAGCTTCTTAAGCCTTATGAAGAAGGAGAGGAGAAAACATACTTAGATGTAGATTCTGTGTCTATCATGGGTAAAGCAGGTATTCTAGAAGGTGGAAAGGGGGATCTTATGATTCCAAGTGCACACCTTTTTGAAGGAACAGCAGATAATTATCCTTTTGAGAACGAACTTACTAAAGAGGATTTTGAAGGACATGGATTAGAAGTTTTTGAAGGTGCTATGGTTTCTGTATTAGGAACCTCGTTACAAAATAGAGATATCCTTAAATTCTTCCATGACAGTACGTGGAGTGTGATAGGTCTAGAAATGGAAGGAGCACACTATCAAAAAGCAATACAAGCTGCCGCAAAACTTCGTAAGAGCATTCAAGAAGATGTAAAAGTTAGATATGCATATTATGCTAGTGATAACCCTTTAGAAACAGGAAGCACACTAGCATCTGGCGGACTAGGAACTACAGGAGTGAAGCCTACATACCTAATCACTGAAAAGATATTGCACCAACTATTTACTACTAATAAGTAGGAATATATTACAACTAACATTCAATTTTAAGTAAGCACATGAGCGATCACTACAATCAGTCTGGAAATCAGCAAGAAATGGACCTCTCAGACATCTTTTCTTTGATAGGTAGACTATTTAAAAATGTGGTCTATTCATTTTTTAGAGTTGTTGATTTTATGATTAAAATGTGGTGGGCGTTTTTATTACTCATCGTTGCTGGAATAGCTTTAGGGTTCGTTTTGAAGGAGGAGCCATCTTATGAGGCAAATCTGTTACTTAAAACTAATTTTACGAGCCAGGCGTACGTTTATACGGCAATAGAGCAGTTTAATAATAACCTTGAAGAAGATGATGAGGGTTTTATAACATCTCTTGGTAAGTCTCCTGAAAACTTTAGTATTAAAGACGTTAGCGTAGAGCCAGTAGTAGAGGTGATAGACTTAGTGAATTATATAGGTGATAATGATGGTGCGCTAGGAGAAATGACGAGAGAGTTTAAGCTCAAAGGTGACCGTGAATTGTTTGCAACAGATCGGTTTTTATCTAAGTTTAAATTTCACAAACTCCGAATAGTATTTGACAGTGATAAGAGTTTAGAAGATATTGAGTCTTTCTTATCTTTTATTAATGATAACCCTTATGCTAAAGAGTTGAAAAAAGAAGGTCTTAAAAATCATAAGATTTATCTTGAAAGCCAAGAACAATCTATTGCTCAGATAAATGAGCTTATCAATTCTTTCAGTAAGGATAACAATATATCAGAGCAAAAGGACAGGGAGGGGTTTTATTTTAACAATCAAAATGAGAACCTAGCATCATTATTTCACACTAAATCAGACTTAGTAGAAGATTTAGAGATTGAAAAAAATGATTTTGTGAGCTATACTGATGTAGCTGTAATCGTAAGTGCTATTCAAGTATCAAAGAAGTCATCTATAACAGATAATTTGATTGTTATTTTCCCATTAGGCTTAGTGATTATATTTCTAATACTCTCAGGGATTGTAAGTGTATACAAATCATACAGGCGTGAAACAGCGGTCCTAAAAGGATAGTTTCTCCCACATATTAATAATTATTTATGAGTAATAAAGTAGCATTAATTACCGGCGTGACTGGTCAAGATGGAGCGTACTTAAGTGAGTTTTTACTTAAGAAGGGCTATGAGGTACACGGTATTAAACGTAGATCGTCTTTATTCAATACAGATAGAATAGATCATCTTTATGAAGATCCACATATTGATAACCAGCGATTTTTTCTTCATTATGGAGATCTTACGGACAGCACAAATCTGTTTAGAATCATACAAGAAGTACAGCCAGATGAGATTTATAATCTAGGTGCAATGAGCCATGTACAGGTATCTTTTGAGATGCCAGAGTATACCGCAAATGTAGATGGACTGGGTGCCTTAAGACTATTAGAAGCAGTGAGAGCTTTAGGTCTTGAAAAAAAGACGCGTATTTATCAAGCCTCTACATCAGAATTATATGGGAAGGTACAAGAAGTACCCCAGTCTGAGACAACACCTTTCTATCCAAGAAGTCCTTATGCAGTAGCAAAGTTATATGCATACTGGTCTACTGTAAATCATCGTGAAGCTTACAATATGTTTGCGTGTAACGGTATTTTATTTAATCACGAGTCTCCAGTAAGAGGAGAAACTTTTGTGACTAGAAAGATTACTAGAGCTACATCAAAAATTGCTTTAGGCTTACAAGATAAAATGTATCTAGGAAATCTAGACGCAAAGCGTGACTGGGGTCATGCTAAGGATTATGTGAGAATGATGTGGATGATCTTGCAGGCAGATGAGCCAGAAGATTGGGTAATCGCCACTGGAGAGACTACGACGGTGCGTGACTTTATAAAAATGTCATTTGCTCATATAGGTGTTACGTTGTCATTTGAAGGTGAAGGAATAGATGAAAAAGGAATTGTTATTGCATCAGAAAATACAGAATACCCTGTAAAAATAGGGCAGGTAGTTGTTGAGGTGGATCCTAAGTACTTTAGACCTACAGAGGTAGAATTACTTATAGGCGATGCTTCAAAGGCTTACAACAAGCTTGGCTGGAAGCCAGAATATCAACTACAAGGACTTGTAGACGATATGATGCAAAGTGACCTAAGGCTGATGAAGAAAGACAGCTATCTCAAAGAAGGCGGATATAAAACGATGAATTATTTTGAGTAACACACCAATACCTAAAAACGCTAGAATATTTGTTGCTGGACATCGCGGTCTTGTAGGGAGCGCCATTGTGAATACACTTGAAGCGAAAGGTTATACGGATATAATCACGCGAACTCACAAGGAACTTGACTTAACAGATACTGTTGCAACGCAACAATTCTTTGAACAAGAAAAGCCTGAATATGTTTTTCTAGCAGCCGCAAAAGTGGGTGGTATTATCGCAAATAATACATACCGAGCAGGTTTTCTGTACGTGAATCTCATGATTCAAAATAATGTGATTCATCAGAGTTATGTACACGGAGTTAAGAAGTTGTTATTTTTAGGAAGTACCTGTATTTACCCTAAAAATGCACCGCAACCTATGCCAGAAGAGGCGCTACTTACGGGCGCTTTAGAATATACAAATGAGCCGTACGCTATTGCAAAAATAGCAGGTATTAAACTCTGCGAGAGTTATAATCTGCAATACGGAACAGATTTCATTTCGGTGATGCCTACTAATCTATATGGATTTAATGACAACTTCGACTTAGAGAAATCTCACGTGCTACCAGCATTGATTAGAAAAATTCACCTTGCAAAACTACTGTCTGAAGGAAGGAAGGATGAGGTTTGTAAGGATCTTGATGTTTCCGCTTTCGCGAAAGCGCAACCTATACTAGAAAAGTTTGGTGTCACAGCCGAAAGTGTTGAGATATGGGGAACAGGAACGCCCAGAAGAGAATTTTTATGGAGTCAAGATATGGCAGATGCTTGTGTACATATCTTAGAAAACACAAGTTTTGACGATGTAAAAGGAAGCACCACCGAAGTAAGGAATACACACATAAACATAGGCACAGGAGAGGATATTTCTATAAAAGAACTAGCTACCCTCATCAAAGAAACGATAGGTTTTACAGGAGCGTTAATTTTTGATAGCTCAAAACCAGATGGCACCCCGCGCAAACTTACAGACGTTACAAAACTTAATAGTTTAGGATGGAAACATATGGTAGTGCTTGAGGATGGAGTTAATAGATTATATAATTGGTATCTAGGAAACCTGTAGATGTTTGGTAAGAAACAATTTTTAGCGGAGGCTAATGTTCGCCGCTATTTTTCAAATACTGTCTGGATATTATTTGAGAAAGGACTACGTGTTTTAGATGGTTTCTTTATAGGCATTTGGATTGCTAGGTACTTAGGTCCTAGCGATTTTGGAATATTAAGCTATGCAGAGTCATTTGTATATCTATTTGCTGCAATTGCGGCTTTAGGTTTAGACCAAATAGTAACGAAAGAGCTTGTAAATAATAGTTCAAGTAGAGATGAAATTCTTGGAACTACGCTAGGATTAAGGCTATTAGGATTTGTTGTGATGTTTAGTCTCATAGTGGGTGCAACTCAGTTTTTAGATCATACAACACTCACAAATACAATGATATTTGTGATAGCGTCAAGCATACTCCTACAAAGCTTTAAGGGGATTGATTTTTATTTTCAGAGCAATGTACGTAGTAAATACACGGTTATAGGAAACATCGTTGCAGTAGGTGCTGTTGCTGCGGTTAAGGTGTTCCTTATTTTTTCAAAAACTCCTTTAATTTACTTTGGTTATGTAATTGTTGCCGAATGGATTATTATATCTCTCAGTTACATTATTGCTTATCATGTTTCAGGACTTTCTATATGGCTGTGGAAATTTAAAACCTATTGGGCAAAAAGGTTATTAAGTAAAAGTTGGTTTTTAATTATAGGTTCTGTTGCAGCTGCATTATACATGAAAATTGACCAAGTCATGATTAAGGAAATTTTAGGTGAAGAATCACTGGGGATATATAGCGTGGCAGTAAAACTAACGGGAATATGGCTTTTTGTGACAGCTGCAATCACACAATCAGTTTTTCCATCACTTGTAAATATTAGAAAAAGCAATCGGGATTTATTTTTAAAAAGACTCCAACAGCTTTACGATTTACTTATTAAGATAGCAATAGTAGTTTCTTTGATTTATACATTATCTGCACACTTCTTTGTTCCATTGCTATTTGGAAATGAATACAGTGATAGTAGTGATGTTCTAGTTCTATATATTTGGTCAATTGTTTTTGTTTTCTTGAGTAATGGGTCTTGGGGATATTATCTAAATGAAAATCTAGAAAAATTTTCCAGTATACGATTGGTTGTTGGAGCAATTATAAATATTACATTAAATATCTTTTTCATAAAGTGGTATGGACTAGTTGGGGCGGCCTACGCAACACTTATCTCTTATGCAATTTCAGGATATTTGATTAATGCACTGTTTAAAAAAACAAGAGAAAACTTTAAGCTACAAACCAAAGCGTTTGTAAATATTTTCAATATAAACACATGGACACGTCTATTATGAGTACTCCTTTAAAAGTAAAAAACCTTAAAACTGTAGACTTTTCTATTGATCAGATGTGTACACTTTATTTTTATGGAAAAAAAATATTTAGAGCTGTAAACGATGAGTATATCTCTCAAGTAGAGGATATGTTTGATTGCGGCTTGATAAGTGAGCTTATTGAGAAAGAATTATTTGTTAATACATGGATATCTGACGTTGAGATAGAAGGTTATAAACTAGTAATTGAACATGAGTATATTGAATATTGGAACTACCCTTATGAGTGGTCTTTTTCAATGTTACATAAAGCCGCAAACGTAGTTTTAGACGCAAACGAGGTTGCTTTTAAGCATGGGTATGAGATTTTTGATAGTCACGCCTATAATGTCGTGTTTATGATGAATAAGCCTGTTTATGTTGATTTTGGAAGTTTTATAAAAAGAGATGTTCGAAACCAAAATAGTTGGTCTGGCTTTTCTAATTTTTATAACTCATTTTATATTCCTCTATTTCTTTACAAAAAAGGCTATGCAGATGTTCCCAACAACATTTTTTTATATAATGGATTTTATAACGATAAAGATCTATTTAACTTAAGGTACCGCTATGCAGGTCTTTTTGGAAAAAGTATTTCAAATCTCTTGTACCATATAAGATTTAGTAAACGTAGACTAGCGTCTGCTCGTTATTCTAGAGTCATTGATAAATATGGTAATCATAAGCACTTTGAAAAGCTCATACGATTTAAAAAGGCATTTCAGAACAACTATAGTACAAAGCATGCCCGTAAACTCATTGGTAAAATTGACAGGAGCTCATTTGATTCTTACTGGAAGGATTACCATGATGATAAAGATCCAAAAAATGACAAACGTTTTCTAAGGATTAAGGAAATCGTAACTAAGCACATGGCAGATGCAACTAGCGCTGTTGAACTAGCGTCAAACCAAGGTAAATTTGCTAATTTTTTGATTAACAATACGCATCTGTCTACAATGATTTCTACAGATTATGATAAGAATGCGCTTGATCAAAATTTTAAAGTTAATGGTAGTCAAGACAATTATTTAACTCTAGTACATGATTTTGTGAGACCTAACCAGCGCCATAATACATCTTCTTTTGTTGATCGAATTCAAGGCGATGTAGTAATAGCGTTAGCAGTCACACATCATTTGATACTTACCCAGGATGTTTCATTAGATCATATTTTTGATACATTAGAGAATCTTTCAGCTAACTATGTAATAGTTGAATTTATGCCTTTAGGTCTTTATTTTGGTGATATGAACAATATTCCTAAAACTCCTGATTACTACTCTTTAGAGTGGTTTGATTCTGCCTTTAGAGAGCGTTTTGAATATATCTTGGATGAGGAACTGGCTGTAAACAGACATGTCTTTGTGGGTAAATGCAAATGATATTGACTTAAATATAAAATGTAAATTGGGAAAAGCAGTGCTCCTTGGAGCTTATATAGTAATAAGCACATTTCTATTTGCAAATTTTGCAACAGAGATAGAGGTATGGGCATCTTTTTTTGTGAGTAACTTAGTGCTATTTACACTTCTCTGGTGGCATTTATATAAGGAGAAAGAGTACTCTCCTTTTATATCTGTGTATATTGTTTTTAACTTTTTATTTTTCATAATAGCGCCCATATTGCAACTGCGGGTGATAGGTAATAAGAATGCAGATTTTATTACAAACCTCCCTTATACACCTAGAGGTATTATTTATGCAAATGTGCTTGTTGTTATATTTACTACTTTCTTCTTTGGGACTTATACATTGCTTAAAAAAACTAGAAAAACTAGAGTCGTAAAACATAACATAGAGAGTGATAAAAGATTACCCTTGGTATTAATAGGGTTGTTAGGAATATCATTATTCGTTTTTATAGCAAGTTATGATTTTGTGATAAGTGAGATTTCAAGAGCAGGACAGACATCGTTTTCTGTTGGAACGTCGGCATTGCTATTATGGAAAAAACTACTATTTGTAGTTCCGTTAGGAGGAATTATTCTTTCAGTGCAATATTACAAGAATGCAAAAAGCTCGTCAAAAAATTTATTGGCAATAGCATTAGTACTTATGATCTTTGTAATGCTCTTGTTGTGGTTTAAAAACCCGCTAGTAGAAAAGCGCAATGCTTTAGGACCTATCTACATATCAATTATTTACCTCTTTATACCTGGAATATTTAATAGCAATGTGAAAACTATGTTTTTTATGTTTTTTACAATGATTATTGTATTTCCATTATCTGCAATAATTACACATGTGAGGTCATCTTTACGTGAGATTTTTATACAACCTCGATTGCTTCTAGACGAATTTGAGGGAGAAGGTATCGGGGAGGTTTTTAATACATTACACTATGATGCATTTATAAATATTGTAGCCACCATAGATTATGTTAAGTATGAGGGATTTTCATACGGATATCAATTGTTAAGTGCCTTTCTGTTTTTCGTGCCACGCAAAATATGGCCAGATAAACCTACAACAACCGGGCAACTTGTAGGAGAGCACCTTATAGATAGTTATGGCTTTAATTTTAGTAATCTATCTAACCCCATGGTTTCAGAAGGTTATATTAACTTTGGAGTAATGGGAGTTATACTGCTTGCAATAGCATTAGCGTACACACTTGTTTACTTACTTACTTGGTTACAAAGTAGTATCTTACTGAAAAAGATGATGGCTTTTTATTTTGCTATTCATCTTGTGTTCTTTCTTAGAGGTGATTTTGCAAATGGATTTTCATATTACGTAGGAACCCTCGTTGGAGTTATGGGTATTGCCAAAATATTAGATTATTTTATCAAACAAGGAATAATCAATCAACAAAAATGGAAGCAAAGTCACATCAAAAAAGCTTAAGATTACCGGAAGGTGCTCTCTTTCTATTATTTACATCTGTATTACTACCTTCTAATGCAAAGTCTATAGCTATAGGTCTATTTGCTGTAGTTTCAATACTACATTTTTTTAAAAGTAAGAACACATTTAATTTTCGTTTTTTTATAGTAAATGGACTTGTGTATATCGTAGTAGCGAGCACTTTACTCTACAGTGACAATTTTGAATTTGGCATAAAAAAGCTCACCATATTTTTATCGTTAATACTCTTTCCACTCTGTTTTGCAATGTATTCTCGAGAAGACATTAAGCGATTACATACTCATCTAGAAAGATACTTTGCTGTATATGTGGTTACTGTCGCTTTGTTTAACGTTATACCCTTTTTATGGTTTTATATAACGCATTATAGTTTTGATGAGATGCTTATGCACTTTCCTATAATCATGAAAATTCATGTAGGTAAATATAAAATTCATCCTATTTATTCTGGAATGCATTGTAGTGCTGCTTTACTTTTCTCCATATACATATTTCGATCCCTAAAATCACGATGGAAAATCGTTGGACTGCTTATTATAAACCTTGTACTAGTATTGTTTTTATTACTTTATGCAAAGAAGGGATCTATTATAGCACTTATGGTTGTATCCTTTGTCTTTGTGCTCTTTCAGCGTAATAAAGGCTTAGTAAAACCGTACGCTTTTGTAATAGTAGGTCTACTGGTATTGATGATTGCCATACCACGCACAAGAGATAAATTTTTAGAATTTAAAAATATTGAATCCATTACCCAGGGAGCTCCTACATCTACAAACATTAGATTTACCATTTATGGAATAGTCTTAGATGTTATACGAGAAAGTCCTATAGCTGGCTATGGTGTTGGAGATTACCGCGAGGTGCTCACAGAGAGATACGAGCTTTTAGAAACCAAACTACTAGAAGAAGGAGGATATAATGCCCACAATCAGTTTCTTAGTTTATTGCTTATAGGAGGTCTCATTGCGTTGCTTGCTTTCTTAGCTACACTCGTTTTAAATTTTATCTTTGCCGTTAGGTTCAATAATGAGCTACTGATCTTGGTAATCATATTCTATAGCATAATGATGCTCACAGATAATATTTTTGAAAAAGAATCAGGGGTCATTTACTTCTCGTTGTTTTTTAATTTTCTTTCTGCCAAAACCTTATTTGCCACACCTATTAATGACTAATAAAAAGATACTTATTGTAGGCCCTTTTCCAGAGCCCACCACCGGGGTTTCGCTGGCTAACCAGGTAGCAAGTACATTGTTAATTAAGGCAGGTTTCAGAGTGACTGTAGTTAACACCTCATTTAGCGAGCTAGATGAGAAATTAGGAAGTTTTTCATTTAAAAAACTTTGGCATAATCTCAAGTATAATACAGCAGCGTTTAAAGTTTTTTCAAACGATATTTTATATATAACACCAGGACAGACCTTTTTTGGTGTTCTTAAATACGCCTTGTTTATTGGGTTTGGTACGCTTTCGCGAAAGCGTATAATTACCCACATACATGGTAATCACCTGGGTACTGCATATGAACAAATGAGTAGTGTGCAACAAAGAATCGTCCATTTTTTAATGTCGAAAACAACTACAGGGATTGTACTGTCTCAATCTTTAATTGCTAATCTCACTCCATTTTTACAGCCGAAGGATATACACGTACTTCCTAATTTTGCCGAAGAATATTTACAAGAAAATATTACAAAGACCTATACTACACCTCGTTTTATATATTTGAGTAACTTGATGGAGGAGAAAGGTATTTTAGTCTTTTTAAAATCACTTAAAATTCTTCAAGACAAAGGAGTGCCATTTCATGCACAGATAGGAGGCGGTGTCACTACCGAAATGTGGTCTCAAGTAAACCCATTGCTGCTCACTCTCAAAAACACAGATTACAAAGGAGTCGTGCGCGGAAAAGAAAAGAAAGAACTCTTTGAGTGGGGTAATGTATTTGTATTACCTACATATTATGCTATGGAAGGACAACCTATTTCTATACTTGAAGCCATGGCAACAGGATCATTAATAGTTACCACCACACAAGGCGGGATTGTAGATGTGATAGAAGATGGTAAACACGGTTTTCTTGTAGAAAAGCAAGAGGTAGAAGATCTAGCGGCCAAGATGGAGTACCTTGCAAACAATGTTACCACTATCAAGGAAATAGGAGAAGGTAACGTGAATTACTTTAATAAAAATTTTACGATAACAGCCTTTTCAGAAAGGCTTACTAATATTTTTAAAAGCTAGTGAACTATCAAGATTTAAAATCATATAATACCCCTAAAGATTTCAGAGGTAAGTCTGGAATAATAGTACAATTATGGCGTATTGTGTACGTTGTTTTGTTCAGAAACTCTCCGCAAGCTTTATACGGCTGGAGACGGTTTTTATTAAGATGCTTTGGAGCAACAGTGGGTAAGAAAGTGATTATAAGACCCACTGCTCAGATTACCTATCCTTGGAAATTAGCTTTAGGAGATTACTGCTGGATAGGTGATGAGGTGGCGCTTTATACGCTGGGACCTATTACTGTAGGTGCAAATGCTGTGGTGTCACAACGCAGTTACTTATGTACAGGAACACATGATTATCATTCTCCGAGTTTTGAAATAGAAGCACACCCTATCACTATAGGAGAAAAATGCTGGATTGCTACAGATGTCTATGTGGCACCTGGAGTTTCAATAGGGAATGGTACTGTGGTAGGTGCTAGAAGCAGTGTTTTTAAAAATTTACCAGCAGGAAAAATCTGCACAGGTACACCAGCAATCATTATAAAAGATCGTATTGAATAACCTACAAGGCAAACATATCACGCTTATCTCCTTAAACTTCTATCCAGAAGACACGGCAATAGGACTTTATAGCACACAACTAGCAGAATATCTGGAATCACAAGGGGCTTTGCTTTCGGTGATTACAGCATTTCCTTATTACCCAAAATGGGAGATAGTAGAATCATATCAAAACAAAGGAACTTATTTACATGAGAAGAAGGGAACCATTGATATATATCGATATAAGCAGTTTACTCCCAAGGAGCCTACATTCTTAAAACGCGTTATCCACATAGCCGATTTTACCATAGGATCACGCTTTAACTTCAAACAGATTGCAGCGTGTGACATTGTAATCTCTGTAATCCCTTTTACGAGCAGTGCGTGGTTAGGTAATACGCTTTCGCGAAAGCGTAACGCAAAACACTGGATTCACATTCAAGATTTTGAATTTGATGCAGCTTTTCAGTCGGGTCTTGCCTCTGGAGTTGAAAATACAAGTATGGCATACAAAGCTTTGATGAAATTAGAGCGTAGTATTCTTAATAAGGCAGATTATGTAAGCACTATAAGTCAAACAATGCTTGCCAAACTTAAAGAGAAAACCACTTCCAAAACTTACTATCTACCCAACTGGATTGATGCAGCCGAGAGTGATCCATCTAAGTCACAAGCACATCCTTATTTTTCTCATGATAAGTGTAGTGTTTTGTATTCTGGAAATGTGGGAGATAAGCAAGACTGGCAGTTATTTACTAATGTGGTTAAAGCATTAGATTTTAATAGTTTTGAAGTAATTGTAGTAGGGGCAGGGGCAAAAATGGAGGTTCTAAAGGAAAATCTAAAAGACACGAAGGTAAAATTCTACCCGCCTGTTCCATTTATAGAGTTGTCAAGTTTACTTGCTAGTGCAGATGTGCATATTTTATTTCAAAAAGGCGAAGTTGTAGATACGGTTATGCCTTCTAAAATTCTAGGTATGATGGCTAGTGCTAGACCATCTATCATCACCGGTCACCCAGACGCAGAGCCAGCTAAGATTATAAAAGATTCAAATGGTGGATATTATAACTCCGTTATTAATGTAGATATAATATTGAGCCAGCTAGAAACTCTCAATTCGACTCCAGAAATAGCTATGACTATGGGTACAGCTGCGAGAAAGTATGTACTTGAAAAATTTGCAAGGAAACCTATTTTAGAGAAATTTTCTCAAACCCTGAGTAGGTTATAAGGCTTAGGCTTTACAAGCAGCTAATACTTCCTTATTTTTACGAACACAGATTTTTAAGTCTGTATAGATTAATCAACCAATTATGAAGAGAGTTTTAATTACGGGTGCTGCAGGATTTTTAGGGTCTCATTTATGTGATAGATTTATTAAAGAAGGTTTTCATGTAATTGGTATGGATAACCTTATTACAGGGAATTTATCAAACATTGAGCACCTTTTTAAGTTAGAGCAATTTGAGTTCCATCATCACGACGTTACAACATTTGTACATGTACCTGGTGAACTCGATTACATCTTGCATTTTGCATCACCAGCAAGTCCTATAGACTATCTTAAAATTCCTATCCAGACACTTAAAGTGGGTTCTTTAGGAACACACAACCTATTAGGGTTGGCTAAGGTTAAAAATGCCCGTATTTTGATTGCATCAACTTCTGAAGTTTATGGTGATCCACTGGTACATCCTCAAGATGAAAATTATTATGGTAATGTAAATACTATAGGACCTAGAGGGGTATATGACGAGGCAAAACGTTTTCAAGAATCTATCACGATGGCTTATCATCGTTTTCATGGCTTAGAAACCCGCATAGTGAGAATCTTTAATACCTATGGACCTCGCATGAGACTTAATGATGGTAGAGTAATACCTGCATTTATGGGACAGGCACTCAGGGGAGAAGATCTAACGATATTTGGTGACGGTTTACAGACTCGTTCTTTCTGCTATGTAGACGATCAAGTAGAAGGGATTTACCGTCTACTATTAAGTGATTATGCACTACCAGTAAACATAGGTAACCCAGATGAAATCACGATAAAAGACTTTGCTGAGGAGATTATAAAACTTACCGGAACAGATCAAAAGGTAATTTATCAAGATTTACCAGTAGACGACCCTATGCAACGTAAACCCGATATTTCAAAAGCAATAGAACTACTAGATTGGGAGGCTAAGGTAGACCGCAAGGAAGGCATGAGAAAGACGTTCGAATATTTTAAAAGCTTATCTCAGGAGCAGTTATATAAAAGTGAACATAAAGACTTTTCAAAACACATACGCAAGTAAGTATGGCGCAACGCGTAGGTAGATATTCCTTTTATATAAGGCCCGCAATATATGGTATAGACTTAGTGATTATTTTATTACTCGCTAAGGTGTGCCTTATCATGAAGGAAGATTTTGTGGTGTTCTCATTATATATCACGACAACTTGGATTTTTTCAACCATCAAGTCAGATTTTTATGAAGTTTATAGGTATACTAAGCCTACACGTATAGTATCTCTTTTACTATTACAGTTATTCATTTTTGCATTACTTGTTTTTGCATTCTTTGGTCTATTTCAAACAGTAGACGCCTCTCCAATAGCTGTGTTTCTATATGTTTTATATGTTTTTATAGGTGTAGGGATCAATAAATTTGGAGTATTCTATTTGTTAAAAACGTATAGAGCGGTTTTGGGAGGTAACCATCGTCGTGTTGTTATTTTAGGCTGGAATGTACAAGTTAAGGAGCTTAAAAAGTTTTTTGATGAAAACAAAAGGTATGGTTATGTAGTGAGTAGCACCTTTGATATAAAAGACCCAAGTGTATCTCTTGACAGCATATTTAATTACATATTAGAGAATAGTGTAGATGAGGTTTACTGCTCAGTAGAGCAGTTTACTAATGAAGAGTTGAGAGAGATATCTGAATTTACAGATAACAACCTTAAGATATTAAAATTTATTCCAGACAGCCGCGAGATCTTTACAAAGAAACTAGAATATCAATATCTAGGGATTACTCCCATTCTATCATTGCGTACCATCCCTATAGATAAGCCATTAAATCAGTTTATTAAGCGTGCGTTTGACATCGTTCTTTCTATTGCTGTACTTGTAGGCGTATTATCATGGCTTACCCCTTTGCTTGCAATTTTAATAAAGCTCGACTCTAAAGGAACTGTGTTTTTCAAACAGAAACGTAACGGATTAGATTATCACGAGTTTTACTGCTATAAATTTCGATCTATGCGAGATAATGAAGAGGCAGATATTGAGCAGGTGAGTAAAAATGATAGTCGTATTACTAGAGTAGGTAGCTTCTTGCGTAAAACGAGTATGGATGAGTTGCCACAATTTATAAATGTTCTTAAGGGAGACATGTCTGTGGTGGGGCCTAGACCGCATATGGTGAGACACACACATATGTATGCGGAGCGTATAGATAAATTTATGGTACGTCACTTTATAAAACCTGGAATTACAGGCCTTGCGCAAGTAAGTGGATATAGAGGAGAAATTGAGACCGATGAAGATATTGTGAACCGCGTAAAATTTGACATATTCTACGTAGAAAACTGGTCACTCTTTTTAGATATTAAAATTGTTTTTAATACTATTTACAAAGCTATTGTAGGAGATGACAAAGCTTACTAAAAAAGATATACAGCCACTAGTCTCCATTATCACTCCGCTGTATAATGCAGCACCATTTATTGCTCAAACCATCGCGAGTATTCAAGCACAAACGTATCAAAACTGGGAGCAAATTATCGTTGATGACTGCTCAACAGATGATTCTGTTCAAATTGTAAAAGCGCTAATAGCTCTTGATAATAGAATTAAACTTATTACGCTTTCGCGAAATAGTGGTGCCGCACACACTCGCAACATTGCAACAGAAGCTGCCCAAGGAAAATTCATTGCATTCTTAGACTCTGACGACTTATGGCATGCAGAAAAACTCCAGAAGCAAATTGCTTTCATGCAAAAAACAGCTTGTGACGTTTCTTATACCAGCTATGTACATATAGATGAACAGGGAAAACCACTTGGTAAACGCATCGTGGCATTACCAGAGCTCCATTACAAAAAGCAACACAGCAATAACTATGTGGGAAATCTCACAGGTATTTACAATGCAACCTCAATAGGTAAAATAAGCGCTCCAGACGTTAGAAAAAGACAAGACTGGGCGCTGTGGTTAGACGCGATAAAGAAGAGCGAAAAACCCGCCTTAGGTTTGCAAGAAGACCTAGCTTTTTATAGAGTACGTGAAGGCTCAATGAGCTCAAATAAATTAAATCTCGTTAAGTACAACTACCAGTTTTACAAAACTTGCCTAGGATATTCTCATATAGCAGCCACCCTATATTTAGTACGCTTTTTCTGGGAGTATTTTGTAATGAGACCTAAGTGGATACAGCGATACGATGTCTAAGAGAGTAGAGATGTAAACTGTTTGAGCTTTCCTCTATTACTACGGTCCATGGCAGCTACTTTTTCATAAGATAATTTTAGTCCACTTTCAAGATATTTGGCGGTAGCCTTTTCAATATTTATTTTCTCGTGAGCATTTAGTGGTCTTTCAGAGGTATAAATAAATGTAAAGGAATCTTGAGCAGTTTGCTCAATAATGAACTCACTTACATTGCCATCTTCCTCTATAATACTTTTGGTCACGTAATAAAATGTGAGGCCAGGAACTACTTTACCACTAGGAAGACGTGCAATATCACTTGTTCTACCTTGTAGGTTTTCTAAAATAGGTTTTTTAAGTGTGCTCTGCGGTGATAAAGATCCCATATCACCTATATCATAACGTATAAAAGGATGTGCTTTATTATAAAAAGATGTGATTACAATACGCCCTACAACACCTTGAGGTACAGGCTTATCGTTATCATCAAGAATTTCGACAAATAACAGTTCACTGTCTACCTCAAGCTGATTCTTCTTGTTTTGAAAGGCTATAAGTCCTACTTCTGAGGCTCCATATTCATTGATGATTGGGACATTAAATTGCTGTTCCATTAATTTTAAATCATCAGAAAATAGCATTTCACTGGTGACAATACATGCCTTAAGAGTAGGGCAAATATCTGTGAGTATAAGTTGGTGCCTTTTCAAGTGCTTAGCTAGTAATACTATGCTACTTGTGTAGCCATTTATATAGTCAAATGGTGTCTTGCTAAATTTCTTAACCATATCTGCAAGCTTATGCTCGCAAAGATCAAAAATGGGAAAACGATATCTGTTGCCTAGTTTGTCCTTGAGCCTTTCCTTCCGATATCCTATTTTATTGAGAGGGATTCCATAAAAACGGGCCTGTTTTGACGTATCCAGATCAAGATGATACCAATTATACCTATGTTGAAAACTCACCCAGCTCAAGGCATGAGCAACTTTGTCTTTTGCAAAAATAAAAGGATGTCCAGAAGAACCAGAAGTATTACTCACGTATACACTCTTGCGGTCGTAGTTTTGAGAAAGTCTATTTTCAAGAGGCTGTTGTAAATCTGATTTTGTTAGCACTGGCAGTGTTTCCCAATCTTTTTCGTCTCTTTCGGTAAGAAGATTTCTATAAAATGAATTATAGATTTCGTGATGGGTAACAATCTTTTTTTTCTGCTCAGATATATAAGCCGCATATTGATTCTCTGGGATATCTATGATACGTTGCAATTCCGCTTTCGCGAAAGCGGTATCAAATCCTTTCATTTTTAAAGCCCAGTTGAATAAATTCACATCGTCTTAATTAGGGAGCCAAAATACAAACATTTATTTTTGTCTAAACGCAAAATATACCATAATGAATATCTTAATCTTAGGTTCTGGAGGACGCGAGCATACATTTGCTTATAAACTAGCACAGAGCGAGCAATGTGATTCACTTTTTGTTGCACCAGGAAATGCAGGTACTGCTCAAATTGCAACGAATGTTGCCATAGGCGTAACCGATTTTGAAGCCATTAAAGCTTTAGTGATTAAGGAACAAATAACAATGGTTGTTGTAGGACCTGAGGATCCGCTTGTGCAAGGAGTATATGACTTCTTTAAAGCAGATGAGTCTCTTAAAAACGTTGCTGTAATTGGCCCAAGCAAGGAAGGAGCAGAACTTGAAGGAAGCAAGGAGCGAGCAAAAGAATTTATGATCGCTCATGATATTCCTACGGCTGCCTACGAAGCTTTTACAGCAGAGACACTAGAGAAAGGACAAGCGTTTTTAGAAACCTTAAATCCTCCATATGTTTTGAAAGCAGATGGTCTTGCGGCGGGTAAAGGAGTTTTAATCATAGAAGATCTTAATGAGGCCAAGGAGGAACTAGCAAGCATGCTTGGTGGTAAATTTGGCGATGCAAGTACGACCGTAGTGATTGAAGAGTTTCTAGACGGAATCGAGCTTAGTGTATTTGTGCTTACAGATGGTAAAAACTATAAAGTGCTTCCTACTGCCAAAGATTACAAACGCATAGGTGAAGGTGATAAAGGACTTAACACCGGGGGAATGGGTGCCATAAGCCCAGTACCATTTGCAGATGATGCTTTTATGAAAAAAATAGAAGACCGCATTGTTAAGCCTACGGTTAATGGTCTTACTAAAGAAAATATAGATTACAAGGGATTCATATTTATTGGTCTTATCAAAGTAGGAGATGACCCTAAGGTAATTGAGTACAATGTACGCATGGGTGATCCTGAGACAGAGGTAGTATTACCACGTATCCAGTCTGATCTTGTATCACTTTTTAAAGCTGTTGATAATCAAACATTAGACCAGCAAGAGTTTAAGCTAGATCCTAGAAGTGCGGCAACAGTGATGCTTGTTTCTGGTGGATATCCAGAGGCATATGACAAAGGAAAAGTAATTACAGGGCTTGAAAAAATTGAAGGTTCTATAGCTTTTCATGCAGGAACTACAGAAAAAGATGGCGCAGTAGTTACTAATGGTGGTAGAGTGATTGCCATAACTTCCTTCCATGAAGATTACAGAGAGGCCATAAAAAAATCCTACCAGAATATAGAAAAACTACATTTTGATAGGATGAATTATCGTACAGATATAGGTTTTGACCTATAGTAACTTAAAGGTTGCTTTCTAGCTCGCTGTTTTTACCTAAGAAACCGTGAGCTTTTGCCTCGCGATATTCTGTGTCGTTATCGTCATACTTTTTGATTTCCATAACCCAGTATACGATAGCTGCAGCACAAATAAGCATAAAGAACCAGTTGATTCCGTTAGCTAGCCACCAGTTGCTCAGTTCTAATTCTGCAAGTGCGTTGAAAGGTGCAAATAAAGTTGCTTCTGCAAATTCTTGAATGCCTTCGTAAAGTCCTGTCAAACTCATAATGTTGTATGTTTACAATATTGAAATCTTAATTATGCATCTTATAAAGATGTTATTGCAAAAATAGGAAAAAAACTAGCTATGCTCACAAGATTTTTTGGGTCATCAAAACCACTCGCTATTGCAATTGTTTTGATATATATGACCTTGGGCTTTTTTTATAGTCATAGGGACATAATTACTGAGCCATTTACGTGGCTAAGTACATTTACAACACTAGGTATGTGGATACTTTATGTACTCACAATGTTTATATTAAGTTTTGTTTCTCAAAAAAATGATCTTACTAAGCGATCATCTTATGGAGTACTTTTATTTGCAGCATTTAGCCTGGCATTACCAGTCGCTCTAAAGGATCACGCCATTTTAATAGCTGGGTTTTTTATCTTAATTGCGCTACGTAGGATCATCAGTTTCAAGTCAGAATTACATATGGAACGCAAGATTTTTGATGCTGCGTTGTGGATATTATTGGCCTCACTAGCTTTTTATTTTAGCTGGCTGTACGTTATAGCGATTTATCTAGCATTGCTTTTTTATAGAATTACGGTAGTAAGATATCTCTTTATACCACTACTAGCATTACTGAGTTTTAGTGTGATTTATTATTCCATTTTATTATTTCAAGTGGGTGATCCGTCTGAGGTGTCGTTGTCATTTCAATCTATATCACTAGATTTTACAGCTTATAATAATTTACAAGTGCTTGCTGCAATTGCTTTCTTTATAGGGACATTATTATGGACCATCTGGAAATATCTAGGCGAACAAAGAAGGGCATCTACCGGATCAAAAAGTAGATACTCGGTTATTCTAGGAATACTAGCTGTGGGATTACTGTTAATCTTATTTACCACCACAAAAACAGGGGCTGAGTGGTATTTTATTATTCCCGTAATGACCATTATTGTAAGTAATTACTTGGAGCAAACAGAGAGTTTAATATTTAAGGAAAGCTTACTGTGGCTTATCATATTATTGCCTATCCTTATACATCTAATACCTTAATGACTTCATTCTTGCTCTTAAATTAAGAGATGCTATTATGTTTTATGGCAGTCAGTGATTCCAAATCAAAAAATAATATCTTTGTATACAATGCATGTTGTCCCTATTCCTTAGAGGATTTATACGTTATACGAGGGACTCCGCATTATAGAATAATTACATTATAGAAAACAATTATATGTTTACAGAAAAGGCAAACGCCATTTTTAAAGAAGCAATCGATACCTATCATTTAGTAAATACGGTAGACCAACCTTTTATCAATAAATATGATAAAAGTGAAGATTTATTGGGCCACCTATTATACAGAAAATGCTGGATAGATACGGTACAGTGGCATTATGAAGACATCATTCGTGATCCGCAGATTGATCCAGTAGCAGCCTTGACTCTAAAACGTAAGATTGATGCGTCTAACCAAGATCGTACAGATATGGTTGAATATATAGACAGCTATTTTCTTGAAAAATATAATAGCGTTGAGGTTAAAGAAGGTGCCACAATTAATACAGAAAGTCCGGCTTGGGGAGTAGATCGTTTATCTATTCTAGCGCTTAAAGTGTACCATATGGACGAGGAAGCAACTCGTACAGATGCTAGTGATGCACACCGAGCAGCTTGTAAAACTAAACTTGACATATTACTAGAGCAACGCGTAGATCTTTCGACAGCGATAGACACCTTACTTGAGGATATCTCAAAGGGGGATAAATACATGAAAGTCTATAAGCAGATGAAGATGTACAATGACGATGAGCTCAACCCAGTACTACGCAACATCAAAAAATAATTATCTGTTGAAGGATTTAGTTTAAAATAGATAAACCCTTCACAAGTCTAGCGAGATAATGGCTCAACAAAAACACATGCTCATCATTCGTCTCTCTGCAATGGGAGACGTTGCGATGACAGTGCCTGTGGTGTACGCTTTCGCGAAAGCGAACCCAGAAATAAAAATATCCTTCCTTTCAAAACCTTTTTTTAGGCCTATTGTAGAAGCAATACCTAATGTAACTTTTATCGCTGCCGAAGTAAATACCATACACAAAGGGGTGAGCGGTATGTGGAAACTTTCTCGCCAACTTAAAAAGTCAGGAATTACTCATGTAGCAGATTTACACAATGTAATTCGTTCAAAAATGCTGCGTAAGTTTCTTAATCTTCCCAGCGTTTGCCTAGATAAGGGTAGACCAGATAAAAAAGCACTTACTAGAAACACGGATAAAGTTTTTAAAGCCCTTAAAACCACCATAGCTAGATATCAAGATGTTATTCAAGAGCTAGACGGGCATCACTTTACTCCGGAAGCTTTACCGAAGCCTAACAAGCAAGATGAGGTAATGGAGTTTACTGCTGGTTGTCATAAAAAGTGGATAGGCATTGCGCCATTTGCAGCACACCAAGGAAAACAATATCCACTAAACTTGATGGAACAGGTCATTAGACAGCTAGATGATAAAAAAGAATACCATTTATTCCTTTTTGGAGCGCCAGATGAGGAAGAGATTCTTAGAGACCTTTCACAAGGTTTCGTAATGACAAAGGTGGTCGCCGGAAAACTCAAGTTTAAAGAAGAAATTAATCTTATCAGTCAGCTAGATGGTATGCTCGCTATGGATAGTGGTAATGCACATCTTGCTGCCATGTATGGAATCCCTACGGTAACATTATGGGGAGTAACGCATCCACACGCAGGATTTGCTCCTTTTAATCAAGAGCAAAACTGCCTGCTTTCAGATAGAAAAAAGTATCCAAGGATACCGACTTCAATATATGGAAACGTAGTGCCAGAAGGGTATGAAGATGTGATGAATACTATCTTACCTACTGATATTGTTGAGAAAATTACGGCTGCGATCTAGCATAAATGTATTATGCACGCATAGTAAGATTGATTATATTTGTTTAAATTGAATGTTATGAGCACAACAAAACCTACCCTAAAAGATTTACTTGGAATTACACATCCTATCATTATGGCACCTATGTTTTTGGTATCTAATGTAGCGATGCTCAAAGCCGGAATGGAAAACGGAATTGCTGCTTGCGTACCAGCACTCAATTATAGAACGATAGATGAACTTAAGGCAGCAATTACTGAGCTTAAGGCTGCCAAAGTTCCTGGAGGAGCATTTGGTATTAACCTCATTGTAAATAAGTCAAACATGAAATACCCTGCACAGCTGGAAGCGGCTTGTGAGCTAGGGGTAGACTTTATAATTACATCCTTAGGATCACCACAAATGGTGATTGAGCAGGCAAAACCTAAGGGAATCAAAGTGTTTTGTGATGTAACAGACCTTGGTTATTCAAAAAAGGTTGAGGCTATGGGCTGTGATGCGCTCGTTGCTGTAAACAATCAAGCAGGAGGACACAGAGGTAACATCGCTCCCGAAGCATTAATAAAAGAACTTAATGAAAACTGTACAATTCCAGTAATCACTGCTGGAGGCGTTGCAAATAAACAAGATCTCGAACGCGCCATGTCTTACGGTGCCATAGGAGCAAGTATAGGAAGCCCTTTTATAGCATCAGAAGAGGCTCCAGTATCTCAAGAATACAAGCAAGCTTGTGTGGACTTTGGTGCTAAGGATATCGTGATGACTCAAAAGATTTCTGGTACACCTTGTACTGTCATAAACACGCCTTACGTTCAAAAGATAGGGACTAAGCAAACGTGGTTAGAAGGCTTACTTAACAAGAATAAGAAACTTAAGAAGTGGGTTAAGGCTATTCGCTTTGCAAAAGGAATGCGTGACACCACAAAAGCTGCTCAGAGTGCTACATATCTGTCTCTTATACACATCTCCGAGCCCACGAGACGGACTCCTATCTCGTA
>OJBP01000230.1_pt1 | contig 35599 bp, 36 predicted proteins | sample 1590691 | NCBI WGS metagenome assembly OJBP01 (sample SAMN05416848, study PRJEB24817) | seawater metagenome | isolation source: Sea water | place: Canada:Atlantic | collected 2013-07 | reverse complement strand
CTATCCTCTTCGTCGGCAGCGTCAGATGTGTATAAGAGACAGTTTTATAAACTTCAGCAAAACCAAAAAGCCACGGCAGGGACACGTGGTCGGCAAAACTTGGGGGCGACGCACCGGTGCCTCCCTCACCACCGTCAATTGTTATAAAATCTGGCCCTTTGCCGGTTTCTTTCATTATTTTTGCAAGTTGTTCCCATTCTCCCAAGCGGCCTACAGCAGATTTAATGCCCACGGGCAAACCGGTTGCTTCAGCTATACTTTCCACAAATTCAACCATTCCTTTAACTCCTTCAAAAGCAGAATGATTAGGTGGCGATAGCACATCTTTTCCTAAGGGTACGTGTCTTATATCAGCAATTTCCTGAGTAATTTTAGACCCTGGCAAAACACCCCCCTTACCTGGTTTTGCACCTTGGGAAAGTTTTACTTCAATAGCTCTAACTTGCGGGTTTTCGTTAACGAGCTTCACAATTTTTTCCATGGAGAAATTTCCCTGCTCGTCCCGAACCCCAAAATATCCGGTTCCAAAATGAAAAACAACGTCTGCGCCAGTTTTGTGATATGGAGAAAGACCACCTTCACCTGTATTATGATATGCGTAGGCTAGCGCGCATCCTCTATTTAAGGATTCAACAGCCCTTGCCGATAATGATCCGAAGCTCATGGCTGAAACATTAATTACCGATGTTGGACGATATGGACGCCTGCGCTTGTGATAACTGCCCATTACTTTTGCACACGGCAAAAAATATGGGTTCTTGTAATTTGGGTTCTCCTTTTCAACTTTGAATGGTAGAAGAGAATTGTTTATGAATATATAATTCGGTTCATAAATATCACGGTCGGTGCCGAAACCTTCATAATTGTTTTCGTTTTTCGCCGAAGCATAGATCCAACCCCGCTCAATACGATTAAAGGGAAGCTCCTCGCGATTGTTGGCAACAATATACTGCCGAAGCTCCGGCCCGATGCCTTCCAGCATATACCGAATGTGGCCAATAACTGGAAAGTTGTGGCTTATCGTGTGGTGTTTGTTGAAAAAAATGTCCCGAATGGCAACGATTAAAAGAAAAATAAGAACCCATACCCACCAAGGTATTTGACCTAAGAAAGATAGAAACTCCTCCATAAAAATACATTTTTGATAAAGGTATTTAAAATAAATCTCATTTGGAAAGAATAATGAAGAAGGTGATTATTGTTTATAATTTCCCCAAAAACACTTCCTATAAAAGTTTGATAATAGTTATTTTCACAGCTTGAAGAAAATGAAGTTTTGGAACAGTATTTAAAACAACTCAACGATGCGCAGCGTGCGCCAGTGCTGCAAAAAGACGGCGCAATGATTGTAATTGCCGGGGCTGGTTCGGGCAAGACGCGCGTGCTAACTTTTCGCATTGCATATTTGATGAGTCAGGGCGTGGATCCTTTCAATATTTTGGCGCTTACTTTTACCAATAAGGCCGCAAGAGAAATGAAAGGGCGTATCTCAAAAATCGTGGGGGCCAGTGAAGCCAAAAATCTTTGGATGGGAACCTTCCACAGTATTTTTGCGAAAATTCTTCGGTTTGAAGCCGATAAATTGGGCTATCCTTCCAACTTCACAATTTATGACACCCAAGACTCACACAGTGTAATTCGTGCGGTGATAAAGGAGATGAACCTGGATAAAGATGTGTATAAATACAAGCAGGTCTATTCGCGCATATCTTCCTATAAAAACAGTTTGATTACCGTAAAGGCATATTTCAACAATCCGGAATTGATTGAAGCTGATGCCATGGCGAAAATGCCTCGTCTTGGCGATATTTACAAAGCCTATGTTGACAAGTGTTTTAAGGCTGGCGCAATGGATTTTGACGATCTTCTGCTGAAAACCAACGAATTGCTAACGCGTTTTCCAGATGTTTTGGCAAAGTATCAAAACCGGTTCCGCTACATTTTGGTGGACGAGTACCAAGATACCAACCACAGTCAGTATTTGATCGTTCGCGCGCTTTCCGATAGGTTTCAAAATATATGTGTTGTGGGCGATGATGCGCAGAGTATTTATGCTTTCCGCGGAGCGAACATCAATAATATTTTAAATTTCCAGAAAGATTATGACGATGTAAAAGTTTTCCGTTTGGAACAAAATTACCGCTCCACGAAAAATATTGTAAACGCGGCAAATAACATCATCGAAAAGAATAAAACCAGACTTGAAAAAGTAGTTTGGACGGCAAATGACGAAGGCAATAAAATCCTCGTAAACCGAACCATGACCGATGGTGACGAAGGCCGTTTTGTGGCCAGCTCCATTTTTGAAAATAAAATGAACCATCAATTAAATGATGGCGATTTTGCCGTTCTGTACCGAACAAACGCACAAAGCCGTGCTATTGAGGATGCGCTTCGGAAAAAGGACATTCCGTATAGAATTTACGGGGGGCTTAGTTTTTATCAGCGAAAAGAAATAAAAGATGTACTAGCTTATTTGCGGTTGGTATTGAACCCGAAGGATGAAGAAGCGCTGAAACGCGTTATAAATTATCCCGCACGTGGCATTGGCGATACAACGATGGAACGTTTAATTGTTGCTGCAAATCATTACAACCGATCGATTTTTGAGGTGATGAAAAACATTGATAAAATTGATTTGAAAATAAATGCCGGTACCAAAAGCAAATTGGAGGATTTTGTGACGATGATTGAAAGTTTCCAGGTTTTGAATCAAAATTATGATGCTTTTACTATTACCGAACACGTTTCAAAAAAGACCGGATTGCTTCAGGAATTAAAAAAAGACGGCACCCCTGAAGGTATTGCACGTATCGAAAATATAGAGGAACTATTGAACGGAATGCGCGATTTTGTGGAAGAGCAAAAGGAAATTGCAGGTGCCACAGGTTCGCTCTCGGAATTTATGGAAGATGTGGCGCTCGCCACTGATTTGGACAACGACAAGGGTGATGGTGACCGCGTAGCTTTAATGACGGTACATTTGGCGAAAGGTTTGGAGTTTCCCTACGTTTACATTGTGGGGATGGAGGAAGACCTGTTCCCCAGCGGGATGAATATGAATTCCCGTAGTGAGTTGGAAGAGGAGCGGAGGCTTTTTTACGTTGCGCTCACGCGAGCCGAAAAACAGGCGTATTTAACCTACACCCAATCGCGTTACCGTTGGGGAAAATTGATTGATGCCGAGCCAAGCCGTTTTATTGAGGAAATTGACGAGAGCTTTTTGGAATATCTAACCCCAATTACCGAAAACCGCTACAAACCGCTTTTGGATGCCGATATTTTTGATGAGGTTGACCACAGTAAACTGCGTTTGCGAAAACCTGTTGCGGGCAAAGCTCCAATGGGACCAACGGAAGCACAGCTTCGCAAATTGCGAAGATTGAAACCCGTAGCAAGCGATACCGATAAAAATTTTAGTGTGGAAGATACCAATCTAAGCGAGGGAACAATGGTGGAGCACGTTCGCTTCGGAAAAGGTAAAATTCTCAAAATCGAGGGAATAGGTGCTGATACAAAAGCTGAAATAGATTTCGAAAACGGTGGTTTAAAAAAATTACTTCTTCGTTTTGCTAAACTGAAAGTGGTCGATTAGTGAATTCGTAATTCATTACTTGATCAACCGAAGACTATTAGCAAAAAAAAATTTACGAATCCCAAATCCCACATATTTTAATTGACTTCCAAATAAGTATCAACAGCAATACTTATTTGCTCTTTCATATTTTCGATATCGCTTTGTGCCCAATCGCCGTGACCGCCATCATAAATTGTAAAACTGTGGTCAATCTGGGAATTATTCAGCGCTGTATTTAAAGTTGTTCCATTAGTGAGAGGAACTAAGGGGTCAGCGTTTCCGTAGAAAAGAAGCGTTGGGCTGCTGGCATTAGAAACGCGCAATGCTGGACTCAAAACTTCTGCATAATTTGTTCCCTGTGGGTATGCACTCTCATCTACCAAAGCGGCCATTAGCGCTGGAAAATTTGGATTGTTGCTATAAAAGGGATCGGTGAAATCAGTGGGCCCTACGATATCACCAACTATTTTTACTTGGTCGTCCGTATCGTAAACATAATCATACATTAAAGAAATGTGCGCACCCGCGCTGGCGCCTACCAAGGCAAATTCAGGCAGGATTTGTAGCTCGTTTTTTTCTGAAGTCAATTTATCGATTACCGCATCCAAATCCAAAAATTGGTTGGGAAAGGCCGGCGTGTCAATATCTGCAAGCACATAATTTACATTTACTATTGCGTGGTCAGGATGTCGCTGTTTTATATAGGAAATAAAGAAGTCCATATCGGCCTTATCGCCACCCGTCCATCCGCCGCCGTGAACCAGCATGATAACTTTGGTTTTAGTGGAAGATCGATTTGCGGGCAGATAAAGGTCATATTTTTGTTGTGGATCATTTCCGTAGGAAACATTCAACATGGTTTCTTCAGCTAAAGATTCATTCGCTGTAGTATCGTTATCTTCCGAACAGGAAATGAAATTGATTTGAATTCCGAAAAGAAGAATTATAATGAGGATTTTTTTCATATAAAAATTTAGTTTTTTCAATAACGGTTGAAAAGTGGATTTATGTTAAGAATTTTAAAGAAATCTTCCATTTATAAAAATTGTAAGTAACTTTAAATAAAAAATATGATTCGAAAAGGTTCAAAAGTAATGTGGAAATGGGGGAGTGGTGAGGCCGAAGGAAAAGTAATCGATACTTTTTCCACAGAAATTACCAAAACAATAAAAGGGAGCAAAATTACAAGAAAAGGTGAAAAAGACAACGAAGCCCTCTATATTGAGCAAGCAAATGGAGATAAGGTATTAAAGCTTGAAAATGAAGTAAACAGAAAAACTAAAGATTAAAAATGGCTGAATTTATTAAGATTTACGAGGAAAATCCAAACCCGAAAGAAATTAAACGTGTTGTAAAAATACTTCGCGATGGCGGGGTAATAATTTATCCCAGCGATACGGTATATGCGCTGGGCTGCGATATAAACAACAATCGCGCAATGGAACGCGTAGCACAACTTAGGGGAGTGAAGCTGGAAAAAGCCAATTTCTCGTTTGTTTGCGAAGATTTGAGCAATCTCAGCGATTATGTAAAGCAGATAGACACTCCTACTTTTAAAATATTAAAACGAAATCTTCCGGGACCCTACACCTTTATTCTTCCGGGGAATAATAATCTTCCAACGGTTTTTAAAAAGAAAAAGGAAGTTGGTATTCGTGTACCAGATAATTCCATAACGAGAGCTATTGTGCAGGAACTGGGCAATCCTATCATTTCCACTTCTATTAAGGATGAAGACGAGGTAATTGAGTACACTACCGATCCCGAACTTATTCTCGAGAAATGGGACAATTTGGTAGATTTAGTTATTGATGGTGGCTATGGTGGCAATATTGCTTCCACTGTAATTGATCTTACGGGGACAGAACCGGTAGTAATGCGGGAAGGGAAAGGAAGTTTGGAAATTTAACTTTTAGTAGATTGTTTTTTCTGAAATTCTGAAAGCAAAAATCCTGTTTGCTGATTGAGTTTTTTTCTGAAAAAAGCTGTCCATCCAACCAAAAACCCTTTTAAACCCAATGCCTGCTTGGACCATCTGTAAAGGCTGAATTTATCAACGTGGTTTATAATTTTTCCGTCCTTGAATTTGAAAGTTGCGTTAATTACGTTGTGAACTTTCCTTCCTGTTTTACTAAATGTGTAATACGCTTCCCAACGGGCTTTTCCCGCTTCAGGAGTATATTCTATGTTTGAGGTTATTACTTTAAAATCTTCTCCCTGCTGGCTGTGACAGAGCATTCGCCACATGTTTTTGGCTTCTTCTCCTTTTAAAACTCCAAAGGCCGGATCTTCAAAGGTAACATCATCGTGATACCATTCGAGCATGCGCTCTGCGTCTAAGTTTGCAAAGGCTTCGTAGAATTTTTCAATAATATTTAATTCAGTGTTGCTGATAATTTCTGAATTGAAAATTATTTCAATAAATGCTGCAAGCCTCGGTAAATGTTTTTCTCAAGGATATCGATGGAACCGTCTGCCAGAAACATTTTTTTAATATTTTCAAAAAGTCGGTCTATTTCATTTTTGGAATAATCGTAACGAGATATTGTGTGTTGAATTTTTTGGATACGTTGGTAATCATTGTCTTGGTCGAATTCTTTATGGACCTGACGATATTTTTCTTCACCAACTTTTGATTTTATATATTCCTTTTCGGCTTTTGTCTCAACAAAGTTGGCATAGGCACAGTAGAGTAATATATATGCTTTTAGCTCTTCGCGGGTCCAATTGGTTTTGAATTCTTCCATTTTTAAGTATATATTATTAAAGGTTTTATATTCCTATCTAAGATACAAAAACCTTTCAAAAGATTGTTTTGTGGGCAGCAATAAAAAAACCCGGCCATAGGGACCGGGTTTTAAGGTTATTCTGCTTTTTGGAAATTAGTTTCCTCCGGCTTCTAAGTTTTTCATTTCTTTTTCAATCATATCATAGAATTGATCGATTTTAGGAAGAACCAAAATACGCGTACGTCTGTTGGTAGCTCTGTTTTCAGCAGTAGTGTTTGGAACCAATGGCACGTAATCTGCACGACCGGCAGCCACCAAACGAGACGGTGCTACACCAAGTTTTTGCAACTCACGTACAATAGCAGTAGCTCTTTTTACACTCAAATCCCAGTTGTCAAGCAACAATCCATTGCTGTACGGAACGTTATCTGTGTGGCCTTCAACCATAGCCTCAAACTCTGGCTTACCATTGATTACTTTAGCAACTTTCCCTAAGATTTCACTAGCTCTGTTTGAAATTTGGTAGCTTCCGCTCTTGAAAATTACTTTGTCTGAAAGTGAAATGTAAACCACTCCTTTTTCAACATTTACCTCAATGTCTGGGTCGTTTACACCAACTTCTCTTTTAAGACTGGTAACGAGTGCAAGGGTAACACTATCTTTTTTGTTAAGCGCATCTTGCAAACGGGTAATTTTCAGGTCTTTTTCTTTTAGGCTTTCCAAAGATTTCTCAAGATTGGTAGCCCCTTTTGAAGTCAACATGGTAAGTTCTTTTGAACTTTGAATGAGGTCTTCGTTGGTCTTTTTCATATCTGCCAAACGCTCTTCAAGTTGTTTAGCGCGGGCTGTTGCTGCTGCTCTTTCGGTAAGACAGTCATTAAGCTTTACAGTTGCCGTATTAAGCAAATCCTGAGTGTTTTGTTGTTTTGCTTCAAGTTCCGCATATTTTTTCTTGGAAACGCAAGAAGTAAAAGCTAAACTTGAACATACTGCTAGAATCAATAGTTTTTTCATAATTTGTTAAGTGTTATATTAGATTGTTTGTTCAAATATTCTGAACCAAAATTATTAAAATAGCAGTCGCTCAAAAAACGATTAACAATACTTTAAGTAAAATAAACTAAAGTCGGTTAAATTTTTTTTTGTTATTTATAAAGTACTGAAATACAATAGATTTTAAGGTGTAATACTTTAAAGTTGAAGAAAACACCTTCCTCTTTCTAAGAAATTTTGGTAGCAATGCATAAAAGCTTAGATGTGCTTTTAAAATTGCAAAGCAATGTTTCGGTTTATCTTGAATTAAAAATTGAAAAGCTGCCACCCCGTCCAAGAGCATTCGTGCAAGCAAGGCCGTGAAAGCTTTTGTTCCTACGGTGTTTTTAAGAAGATTTAAAAGCGAATTCCTAAAATTATAGAAAGTCTTTTTCGGGTTCAATGCCGCAAGGGTTGCCCCGCCAACGTGGTAAACTTTCGAAGCTCCCACATAAACTATTTTTCCGCCTTTTGATTGAAGTCGCCAGCAAAGGTCAATTTCCTCTTGGTGCGCAAAATAGTCTTCATCCAGCGCGCCAGCCTGCCAAAAAGCTTCTGCTTTTACGAAGAGGCATGCCCCGGAAGCCCAAAATATTTGTGAAACATCGTCGTACTGACCCATATCTTTTTCCAAGGTATTGAAAATTCTTCCACGGCAATAGGGGTAGCCGTATTTGTCAATAAAACCGCCAGCAGCACCGGCATATTCGAAGTATTCTTTGTTTTTGTAATCCAGAATTTTAGGCTGAGCGGCAACAACGGAGGAATCTTTTTCAAATTCAGAAACTACTGGCTGCAACCAATTTTCGGTCACTTCCACATCGCTATTCAATAGAATGAAAATATCTTCGGAGAGGTTTTTTAAAGCATCATTGTAACCTTTTGCATAACCACCATTTTCTTTGTTTTGAATGATTTTTACCGTTGGAAAAAATTCTGAAACAAATGCGACAGAATTATCTGTGGAAGCATTATCGGCAATATACACAGTGGCTTCGGAAGAAAATTTCACTACAGATGGCAGAAATCTTTCCAGCAAATCCTTTCCGTTCCAATTTAAGATTACTACAGCTACTTTCACGGGTGTAAAGATAGATTTTTGAAGTGTTTTTTCAGGACTTATTTATAATTTGGAATATCTTTCAGAAAAATATACTGTTCATTTTCAAAATCCATTTGGCAATAATAATGTTCCAAACCGTTGCTGACCATTAAATATTCAGCTTGTAGAGCGAGATTGTACCGTGCAATTTGGTCAAATGTTTGCTGAGTGATTGCTACGGAAGGCGCTTTGCACTCCACAATCAAGAAAATGCTGCCGTCATTATTGAAAACGACCACATCATATCGTTTTACAGTATTGTTGAGTTTTAGTTGTTTCTCAACATTTATAAGGCTTTTGGGATAGTTTTTTTCTTTTAGAAGAAATTGGACCACGTGCAACCGAACCCATTCCTCGGGTGTGAGCACCACAAATTTTTTTCGGATTTCATCAAAAACCAACGTTTTATTTTCGCTACTTTTGAAGCGAAAGGAATATTCGGGGAAGTTGAGTTTTTGCATAAAACAAATATCTATTAAATTCCAAATTTCAAGCACCAAATTCCAAATAAATCTCAATTTTCAAAAAGCAACAAACAACAAACAACAAGCAACAAAAACTTTTCCATGCCGCTCGACAAAGTAAAAACCATTATTAACGATATTAAAAACGGAAACACAAAACCCATTTATTTTTTGATGGGCGAGGAGCCGTATTACATTGACGGTATTTCGAAATATATTGAGGAAAACGTTTTGAGTGAAGAGGAAAAAGGCTTCAACCAAATGTTGCTTTACGGCCGTGATGTTTCTGTAGAAGATATCATTAGCAACGCCAAACGTTACCCAATGATGGCGGAAAAACAGGTGGTAATTGTAAAAGAAGCGCAGGACCTTTCGCGCACCATCGAAAAGTTGGTGTCTTATGCTAAGGATCCGCAGCCCACAACCGTTTTGGTGCTTTGCTACAAATATAAAACCTTGGATAAACGCAAAAAATTGGCTAAGGAGATTGCCAAAACAGGCGTTGTTTTTGAGAGCAAAAAACTCTATGAAAACCAGGTTCCCGATTGGATTAAACGTGTGCTGGCAGGAAAAGGCTATACAATTACCCCAAAGGCCGCGCAAATGTTGGTAGAATTTCTTGGGAATGATTTGAGCAAAGTAAACAACGAGCTTGAAAAACTGCAATTAATCCTAAAACCTGGCGAGCAGATTACACCTCAAATTATTGAGGAAAATATAGGTATCAGTAAGGATTTCAACAATTTTGAACTTCAAAATGCTATTGGAGAAAAAGATATAAAAAAGGCTTTTGCAATCATTCAATATTTTTCGCAAAACCCCAAAAACAATCCGTTAGTGATGACGGTAGCTTTGTTGTACAGTTTCTTTTCAAAATTGCTGAAATATCATGCACTCGCCAACAAAGGCGATGCTGCAAAGGCGTTAGGTGTGAACCCTTATTTCATAAAAGATTATCAAACCGCAGCACGAAACTATCCGATGAAAAAGGTTAGTGCCATTATAGCTGCAATTCGTGAAGTGGATATGAAAAGTAAAGGCGTAGGTGCCGCAAATCTTCCGCAGGGCGATTTGCTAAAGGAATTGTTGGTGAAGATTTTTAATTGAGGTAGTATTATTTTACAATCAACAATCAACAATCAAAAATCAACAATCAACAATCAACTATCTCCTATCTACAGAATACTTCCCAGCTCCCAAAAGTGCTATCGCAATAAAACCAACTAAAAAAAGAATTGCTTTTTCCTTAGTTGCTAACGGATCTGCCGCATGAACCACAAATGCTGCCACCGCCATTGTTACTATCACGGGAATTGCGGTTAACCTCGTCTTAAAACCAATAATTACAAGTAGGGGAAAAAGCACTTCGCATAGCACGGCTAAAATTAAGGTAGCGGTTTCGCCAATGCCAATGGGGTCTCCAAATGAAAAATCGCCCGATAGCATTTTTAAAAGTTTGGGCACTCCGTGGGTAAGCATCATTCCACCAAAGCCCACGCGAAGCAGCAGTAATCCTAAATTATAATTGGTCGTGTTGTTCATTTCTGTCCTTTTAAATTTTAGAAAAGCGAATATAGAAAACATTTCATTCACATTTAGCAATAACCTTCATTTCAAAAAATTGGCGCAGCCCTTTTTAAAACGTATTTTTGGGCTTCAAAAAATATGTGAATGAAAAAAATTAAAGCTTGGTTTGCCGCGGCGAGATTGCGAACATTGCCGCTTTCGGTTTCTGGAATAATAGTTGGGGCTTCCTTAGGAACTACAAATCTAGGAGAATCAGGCATTTGGCAATCCAGCCTTTTCTGGCTCGCAATATTGGTTACCATAGGTTTTCAAGTGCTTTCCAATTTTGCTAACGATTACGGCGATGGCATACGCGGCACCGATGCCAAAAGACAGGGCGAAAAACGCATGGTTGCATCGGGTATTATTTCACCCAAACAAATGAAAATCGGGATGATTGTTACGGGAGTTATAACTTTTTTTTTCGCTACCTTTTTAATTTTTATCGCTTTCGGAAACGAAAACTTCATCATTTCCTTTATTTTTTTCAACCTCACTATTGTTTCAATAATCGCTGCGGTTAAATACACCGTTGGTAAAAAAGCTTATGGCTATTCGGGCTTGGGAGATGTTTTTGTGTTTCTGTTTTTTGGATTGTTGAGCGTTTTGGGAAGTTATTATTTATTCACCCATAATTTAAATTGGCTTTTATTGTTACCCGCAATTGCGATTGGATGTTTTAGCACAGCAGTGCTAAACTTAAATAATATGCGCGATATTGAAAGCGATACAGCTGCCAATAAAAACACGCTGGTTGTAAAACTGGGAATACAGAAAGCAAAAAAGTACCATGCTTTTTTATTGCTTTTCGGAATGGCTTGCGCAATTGTCTATACGGCCTTAAATTATCGTGAGCCGTGGCAATTTTTATACTTTATCGCTTTTATTCCTTTTCTATTAAACATAAAGACTGTTTTTAAGAACACAGTGCCAAGGCTTCTCGACGGCGAATTGAAAAAGGTTGCCTTGAGCACTTTTTTGTTTGCAATCTTGTTTAGTATATTTATGTGATAAAAAAACAGTTATGAAAATTACATTTTACGGACAGAACAGTCTTGGTATTGAAATTAAGGGAAAGCACATTCTGGTAGATCCCTTTATTACGGGAAACGATCTTGCAAAAGACAAAATTGACATCAACGATTTAAAAGCAGATTATATCCTTTTAACCCACGCACACCAAGACCACACACTCGATGCTGCGGCAATTGCAAGAAGAACAGGAGCAATAATAGTCAGTAATTTTGAAATTGCAAATCATTACGAAGCAAAAGGCATTGAAGTTCACCCAATGAACCACGGTGGAAGCTGGAAGTTTGAGTTTGGAAAAGTGAAATATGTGATTGCACACCATACAAGTTCTTTTCCCGATGGCAGCTATGGCGGTCAACCAGGCGGTTTTGTGATTGAAGGCGAACATAAAAATATTTACATTGCCGGCGATACTGCCTTAACAATGGATATGAAACTCATCCCGATGTATACAAAGCTGGATTTGGCAATTCTACCCATAGGCGATAATTTCACAATGGGAATTGATGATGCAATTATTGCTAGCGATTTTGTGCAGTGCGATAAGGTTTTGGGCGTGCATTACGATACTTTCGGATACATTGAAATAGACCACGAAGAGGCAAAACGTAAATTTTATGATGCCAATAAAGATTTGATGCTTTTGGAAATTGGAGAATCTATTGAATTATAAACCAAATATCACCCTGAGCGCAGTCGAAGGGTTTTTAAATGCTTACAGCTTCATATAAAAAATACCTCCTAAACTTCAAACGCCCAAGCGGCACTTCCCGAGGCGTTATGAATTCAAAAGAAACCTATTTTCTTACTCTCAAAACTGAAGAAAGTTTCGGAGTGGGCGAGTGCGGTCTGCTCCGTGGATTGAGTGTGGACGATCGCCCCGATTACGAAGAAGAACTTGCAGGGGTTTGTGAAAACGTGGAGCTGGGCGTTAGTGAAGCAGATTTATACGAAGCATTACAGGAATTTCCCTCGATACAATTTGGGATTGAAACAGCTTTCAAGTCTTTGCGCTCAAAAAATCCTTTCGAATTATTTCCTTCGGAATTTTCGCGTGGAGAAGCTTCAATCCCAATAAACGGTTTGGTTTGGATGGGCGATAAAAGTTTTATGAAAGAGCAGATTTCAGAAAAACTGAAACAGGGTTTTACTTGTATAAAAATGAAAATTGGCGCAATCGATTTCAAAACTGAAATTGAACTTTTGAAATCAATCCGAAAGGAATTTTCCGTTTCAGAAGTAGAATTACGCGTAGATGCAAACGGCGCTTTTTCACCCAAAGAAGCTTTGGAAAAACTAAAAGTACTTTCAGATTTACAATTACATTCCATTGAACAACCCATAAAACAAGGCCAATGGCAGGAAATTGCAAGACTTTGTGAGGAAACTCCATTACCGATCGCTTTGGATGAAGAATTAATCGGTGTTTTTTCCGAAGAAAAAAAGAACATACTTTTGGACACCATAAAACCACAATTTATAATCTTAAAACCCTCATTGATTGGCGGTTTCCGCGGATGCGATACTTGGATAAAACTAGCAGAAAATCACAAGGCAGGTTGGTGGATTACTTCCGCTTTGGAAAGCAATGTGGGTTTAAACGCCATTTCACAATATACCTTTACAAAAAACAGTAAATTGCCCCAAGGTTTGGGCACGGGCAGCCTTTACACAAATAATATTGATAGTCCGCTGGAAGTTTCAAATGGTGAGTTGCATTACAATCCATCTGTTAATTGGAATTTTCAGATTTAAATTTGAACAACTTATTTTATAATTTAAAAACCCAAAATGTACATACAACAAGCCTTTATATCCCTGCACGAATGGTGGCGCTATTTGGTAGGTTTTATCATTATTTTTCTTGCCAGTCAGTTAGGCTCCATTCCACTATTAATTGCAGTAATGTTTAAAGTAATGGCAGAAGGTGGAAATATAGAGTCCATTCAGGATCCAAATGTGATGATGACCGTTTTAGACTCGAATCTCACCCTGTTTTTGATGCTGCTCAGTTTTGCCATAGGTTTGTTAGGGGTTTATCTTGTGGTGAAATTTTTGCACAAACAACCGTTTGTTGCACTTACTACGTCAAGAAAAAAAACGGATTGGGGGCGAGTCTTTTTTGGCTTTGCACTTATTGCCATAACAACCATTGTTGTTACAAGCTTAGATTTTTATAACAATCCAGAGAACTATGTTTTGCAGTTCGATTTGGTGCCATTTATTATTCTTGCAGTAATTGCAGTAATCATGATTCCGTTGCAGACCAGTTTTGAGGAATATCTTTTCCGTGGTTATTTAATGCAGGGAATTGGCGTTTTAACAAAAAACAGATGGTTGCCATTGATTGTTACATCTGTGATATTTGGAGCGCTTCATATGGCAAATCCAGAGGTTGACAAACTTGGGAATATAATAATGATTTATTATATCGGGACCGGTTTCTTTCTCGGAATTATGACGTTGATGGACGAAGGCATGGAGCTCGCCCTTGGTTTTCACGCCGGTAACAATTTAATTGCAGCACTTTTGGTGACCGCAGATTGGACGGTTTTTAAAACCAATTCCGTTTTAAAAGATATTTCTGAACCTTCCGCAGGCTTTGATGTAATTGCGCCCGTACTTATTTTATATCCTATCTTTCTACTAATTATGGCGTGGCGTTACAAATGGACCGATTGGAGCGGAAAGCTCTTCGGAAAAGTGGAAGAGCCAATTAATATTTCAGATGAAAATACTCAAAACCAAACATTTGTTGAATAGTGAAGCTGCTGCACTCCAAATTCAAATTAAATGGCGAAGCGTTTTCTTCTGCTGAAGGGTTAAAGGAACGGGCGAATCATTTAGTTGAAAAAGAAAAGAATGATGAACCGGCTATTGGAAAATTTATTTTGGAATGGCTGGATGAAAATAATTTTATTACCGTAAAAACGTCCGGTTCCACGGGGATTCCAAAGAAATTAAAACTTCAAAAAAAACATGTTTTCAACAGTGCTGAAGCTACTGTGAATTATTTTGATTTAAAAGAGAATACCAAAGCATTACTCTGCCTTTCTTCGGAATATATTGCAGGAAAAATGATGCTTGTGCGAGCAATGACGGCTGGTTGGGATTTACATACCGTTGCCCCTGAAAAAAATCCTTTTGAAAGTTTTGAAGATAACTTCGATTTTACGGCAATGGTTCCCTATCAGGTTTTTCATTCTTTGGCAGATTTGCACAAAGTGAAAAAGCTAATTATAGGTGGCGGGGCAGTGTCACGGAAATTGGAAAAACAGCTTCAGGAAGTTTCAGCTAAAATTTCTGCGACCTACGGAATGACGGAAACCATCAGCCATATTGCAGTACGTCCATTAAACGGAATTGAAAAATCTTCCGTTTTTATGGCGCTTCCAAAAGTGAACTTTACACAGAACGAAAATAATTGCCTTCAAATTCACGCTCCCGAAATTTCAGAAGAAACCGTTTTGACTAATGATGTTGTGGAGCTTATTTCACCAACTTCCTTTAAATTTTTAGGAAGGATTGACAATGTAATTAATACGGGGGGCATAAAAGTGCATCCCGAAATTTTGGAAGAAAAGCTTTCGCTTCATATAAACCAACCATTTTTTATAGCCTCTGAAAAGGATGAAGCTCTTGGGGAACGTGTTATTCTGATAATTGAAAGTGAAAAGCAATTACAATTGGAAGATTATTCTGAAACTTTTGAAATGCTTTCAACTTACGAGAAACCCAAAAAAGTTTATACTACGCCCCAATTTATTTATACGGAAACCGGGAAGATACTACGAGCGGCAACTTTGGAAACAATATAAAACAAATACTGTGTTTTAAAATCAATTCATTCTATTCAGACTAAACGGTCAATTCTCCTTCAATTTCGCCAAGAATGATTGCTGCATGAGTTTTAGGATCATAAGCCACCAGTACATTGTTTCCCACTTCAAACTCATGGATACGCAAACGTGAAATGAGCTGCTCACTCGTGGTATTGAATTTTGGAGCATTTTTGGGTATTACTTCCAGTTCAAAACCTACCATATACGAATTGTTAACGGTGGTTCCGGTTTCATAAACGCTGATTATTTTAGCAGGTGCTTCTTTTCCTCTTTTTAGCAATTTGTTTTTAGTGGTGGATGTAGTTACTACAGAGCTAATGAAAAAGATGAAGGTAAGTGCAAAAAAAATTGACAGTGCAATAAGCGAATACTGCGTAAGTTTTGGTATTTCGTCAAAACTATAGGAACCTGCTGGCATTCCCCACATACCTACAAATAATGTAATAAACGGAATCCACATAAGTGCGAAACAACGCCAGCCCATTTTGCGGAGTGTGGTAGAGTTGAGTTCCATAATGAGTTGGTTTAAAGATTATTAAATTGCTCTATAAACCAAATGTAATCAAAATCAATTAATTATGATTTATTGCTCTTTAATTCTAAACCTGAATTACGCCCATATTAAAAGGCTTTTCAATAGGCGCGTGGTTTGCAGCTTCTATTCCCATAGAAATCCATTTTCGGGTGTCCAATGGATCAATTACGGCATCTGTCCAAATTCTGGAAGCTGCGTAATATGGCGAAATTTGTCGGTCGTAACGTGCTTTTATTTTGTTGTAAAGTTCAGTTTCTTCCTCTTCGGAAATTTCTTTTCCCTGTTTTTTAAGCGAAGCAGTTTCAATTTGAAGCAACACTTTTGCAGCGCTGTTTCCACTCATAACCGCAAGTTCAGCGCTTGGCCACGCCACAATCAATCGCGGATCGTAAGCTTTTCCGCACATTGCATAATTTCCTGCGCCATAACTATTTCCAATAACAATTGTAAATTTTGGAACAACGCTATTGCTAACGGCATTCACCATTTTTGCTCCATCCTTTATAATCCCCCCGTGCTCGCTTTTGCTGCCAACCATAAAACCGGTAACATCCTGTAAAAATACCAACGGAATTTTCTTTTGGTTGCAATTTGCAATAAATCGAGTTGCTTTATCAGCGCTATCGCTATAAATCACGCCGCCAAATTGCATTTCGCTCGGCTTAGTTTTGGCTTTTGTGGTTTTTACCAAAGTACGCTGATTGGCAATAATTCCAACGGCCCAACCTTCTATTCGTGCATAGCCCGTTAATATTGTTTGTCCGTAGCCTTCTTTGTATTCTTCAAAATCGCTATCGTCCACAAGGCGTTTTATAATTTCCCGCATATCGTATTGTTCAGCGCGAGATTTTGGAAGAATTCCGTAGATGTCTTCTTGTTTTTCCTTTGGCTTTAAAGACTTTTCTCTGTTGAAACCAGCTTTGTCAAAATCGCCAATTTTGGAGACTATATTTTTTATTTTATCCAAAGCATCTTTGTCGTCTTTCGCTTTGTAATCGGTAACGCCACTAACTTCGCAATGCGTTGTCGCGCCCCCTAATTCTTCGTTATCAATGCTTTCGCCAATGGCGGCTTTTACCAAATAACTTCCAGCAAGAAAAATGCTTCCGGTTTTGTCAACAATCAAAGCCTCGTCACTCATAATTGGAAGATACGCGCCGCCAGCAACGCAACTGCCCATCACCGCTGCAATCTGGGTGATGCCCATACTGCTCATTACGGCATTGTTTCTAAAAATCCTTCCGAAGTGTTCCTTATCGGGGAAAATTTCATCCTGCATAGGCAAATAAACGCCAGCGCTATCCACCAAATAAATTATAGGCAAACGGTTTTCAATGGAAATTTCCTGCGCGCGAAGATTCTTTTTCGCAGTTATAGGAAACCAAGCGCCCGCTTTCACGGTAGCGTCATTCGCCACAACTATGCACTGTTTTCCTTTCACATAACCAATTTTTACAACCACACCACCACTGGGGGCACCGCCTTGTTCCTCATACATTCCATCCCCAGCAAAAGCGCCGATTTCAATACTTGGTTTTTTTTCATCCAATAAATAAGCTATGCGCTCTCGGGCAGTAAGTTTGCCTTGGCTATGTTGTTTGTCAATACGTTTTTGCCCGCCGCCTAGTTTTATTTTTGCCAGTCTATTTCTTAAATCAGAAACCAGCAGTTTATTGTGATCTTCGTTTTTGTTGAAGTTTAAATCCATCTAAAAAGTATATTTGCGCTAAAATACAAAATGCTTCAAAGTTTTGGGTTGAAAGTTCAAAGTTTAAAGTTGAAAGCTGATTTATTAAAACTATTAGCAATTTACTTTTCGCTAACTCCTTTAAAAACTATGACATTTTGTTAACGAAAATCTATTTTATAATACCGATATTTGTTTTTGCTCGTAAATTTGCGACTTGAAAAAAATCAACAAAACAAAAATAAATTATGGGAATGAATAAAAACACTGTACTTGCCTGGGCCACGTTTATTATGATTGTTGTAGGGGTCGTACTCATTGGGATGGGCGCCTTCCGCTATGACGATGTTGCTGGATGGGGGTTTGCTGCCGTAGGTATTGGCTTCTTCGCCATTGCTTGGGTTTTTAATGCTTTAAAAGGAAGGGTATAAAAACCAATTCTACAAAATAAAATTTTCTACAAAAACCTTAATTAATACTCGAAATGTCCGACGATAAAAAAGTAATTTTTTCAATGTCTGGGTTGACCAAAACCTATCAAAGTGCCCAGACTCCAGTCCTTAAAAATATATATTTAAGCTTCTTTTACGGTGCCAAAATTGGTATTCTTGGTCTTAACGGAAGTGGTAAATCCACTTTATTGCGAATTATTGCAGGCGAAGAAAAAAACTATCAAGGCGATGTAGTTTTCGCGCCAGGCTATACAGTTGGCTATCTTGAACAAGAACCAAAATTGGACGAAACCAAAACAGTTTTGGAAGTAGTAAAGGAAGGCGTGCAGGAAGTAGTTGATATTCTTGACGAATACAACAAAATAAACGATATGTTCGGTTTGCCCGAGGTTTATGAAAACCCGGCAAAAATGGACGAATTGATGGAAAAGCAAGCCAAGCTCCAAGATAAAATAGACGCTACAAACGCTTGGGAATTGGACACTAAGCTTGAAATAGCGATGGACGCGCTGCGTACGCCCGACCCAGATAAACTAATCAGCGTACTTTCTGGTGGTGAAAAAAGAAGGGTTGCGCTTTGCAGATTACTTCTTAAAGAACCCGATGTTTTGTTGCTTGATGAGCCAACAAACCATTTGGATGCCGAAAGCGTGCATTGGCTGGAACATCACCTTTCAGAATATAAGGGAACGGTGATTGCCGTAACCCACGATAGATACTTCTTGGATAACGTTGCAGGATGGATTTTGGAATTGGACAGGGGAGAAGGCATTCCTTGGAAAGGAAACTATTCTTCTTGGCTTGACCAAAAATCGAAACGTTTGGCACAGGAACAAAAAACAGCTGGAAAACGTCAAAAAACTTTGGAGCGAGAGCTTGAGTGGGTTCGTCAAGGAGCAAAAGGAAGACAGACAAAACAGAAAGCGCGTCTTCAGAATTACGATAAACTTTTAAGTCAAGATCAAAAACAACTCGACGAAAAGCTGGAAATATACATCCCGAACGGTCCGCGTTTGGGAACAAATGTTATTGAAGCGAAAGGAGTTTCAAAAGCTTTTGGCGATAAATTACTTTATGAGGATTTGAACTTCAAACTTCCGCAAGCGGGAATTGTTGGGATTATCGGCCCGAACGGTGCCGGTAAAACCACTATCTTCAAAATGATTATGGGCGAGGAAACGCCGGATAAAGGAACTTTTGAAGTGGGCGAAACTGCAAAAATTGCCTACGTTGACCAAGCGCATTCCAATATAAACCCTGACAAAACCATTTGGGAAAACTTCAGTGATAGCCAGGAATTGATTATGATGGGAGGCAGGCAAGTAAATTCCCGGGCATATTTGAGCCGTTTCAACTTCAGCGGAAGTGAGCAAAACAAAAAAGTTTCGATGCTTTCCGGTGGGGAACGAAACCGTTTGCATTTGGCGATGACTTTAAAAGAAGAAGGAAACGTGCTTTTGTTGGATGAGCCAACAAACGATTTGGACGTAAACACACTTCGTGCCTTAGAGGAAGGTTTGGAGAACTTTGCGGGCTGTGCCGTGGTTATTAGCCACGACCGTTGGTTTTTAGATAGAATCTGTACGCATATTCTTTCTTTCGAAGGAAATAGTGAAGTGTATTATTTTGAGGGCGGTTTCAGTGATTACGAAGAAAATAAAAAGAAACGTTTGGGTGGCGATTTGATGCCGAAACGAATCAAATACAAAAAATTGATACGATAAAATATGTGGAAAAATATATTGCTGCTTGCATTGTTAATAACCATTTCTTCCTGCGGAAGTAAGAAAACTGCTGTGAAATCTTCAAAGGATTCCAAAGAGGTTGTTTTGGGAAAAAGTGAAGCTGTTTCTTATAAAAGTTTAGGAAATGGGGTAGCTTCAATTTCATTGCAACTTTTTGAAAACAACACTTTCAAATTCGACTTTAAAAGTATTCCGCAGCCTGACACTGACGAAAAAACAATCACCATTTCAGAAAAGGGAACCTATACTTCTGATGGAAATTGGAAAACGTTAAATTTTAAGAAACCGAAATTTTCACTGGCTGCAATTTTTGACGCCAACTATTCAGGGTCTGCAGATTTTAAGGTAATTGACGAAGAAAACGTGAAGATAAATACTGCAAAAAATGCTTTGCCCATTTGGGGCGTCGTTTGCGAGAAACAGTAGAAATATATAAAAAGCAAAAAAGCCCGATTCAGTTTTTGAATCGGGCTTTTTGTTTTAAAACTTTAAAACTTTAAAATTATTTATTGATAATCAGCTTTTTGGTAACGGATTGCTTTCCACTATTCACTTTCACCAAATAAATTCCCGCTGCAAGGCCATCGGTTTTTACTGTTATGTTTTTATTTGCCCCAAAATTTCCATTGAACAAATCCTTTATTTTTTTCCCCGAAATATCGTAAAGCTGAACCGTTCCTTCCGCAGAAAGATTTTGCGAAATAGTAAATTCTGAAGTCGCAGGATTTGGATAAATTTTGATGGAATCTGAAGCCAATTCATTTTCACCCACATTTAAAATATCACTCACGTCATAACTGTGCATTCCCCTTCCGAAAGTTCCCGCATAAAGCGTTTGGGTTGGCTCGTGGAATTTTAAATCCATCACTACCGTAAGCGGCAGATTGTTTCCTAAAATGGTCCAGTTTGCACCGTCATCCTTGGAATACCACACATTCAAATCTGTAGCAACAAAAAGAATATTTTCCGCTGGATACGTAATAATATCGTTTACGGGGATGTTTGGCAAATTTGAAGAAATATCTGTCCAATTCTGCCCGCCATCCGTAGTTTTAAAAACGCGAGGCGTATAATCTAAATATTTAAACCCGGAAACAGTAACATACGCAATCATATCATCACTCGGGACCATTGCGATGGATGTAATATATTGATCGGGAAGACCAGCACTTACATTTGTCCAAGTTGTTCCGCCGTCAAAAGTTACATTCACGTTCCCATCGTCGCTTCCAGTGTAAATAACGTCCAGATTATTATATGAAGCTGCAATTGCCGTAAGCGTTCCGAAAGCCAAAGAACCGCTCGGGTGAAGCCCATCTGTTAAATCTGGGCTAATTGCGGTCCAAGAAACCGCTCTACTAGAGGTGTATAATTTGTTACTTCCGTAAAACATCATTTCTGGATTGAACGGCGAAAGGATTACTGGAGTATTCCAATTTACGCGGTCGCTTCCACTTATTCCGTTAGTTCCATTTTGAAAAGAGCTTCCGCCATTTGTTGAGCGCCTTAGGTTTCCGTATTGAGATTCTGCATAAACAAAACTATTATCAACCGGATCTACATTTACGTGAAAACCATCACCCCCAATAATAGAATTCCAATCATTTGCACTACCTGTGAGTGTGCGTATTGTATTGTTATCCTGAGTTCCCCCATAAAGTCTTTCAGGATGCTGATAATCAACTTCTATGTTGTAGAATTGGGTAATCGGAAGATTTTCAAAATGCGTCCAACTGTTTCCGCCGTTATTGGAAATATATGCCCCACCATCGTTTCCGGCGAGCATAAAACTGCTGTTTGTTCGTGAAAAATCTAACGCGTGATGATCAACGTGCATTCCGTTCAGCGTATTCCAAGACGAACCGCTATTGGTAGATTTCGCAATGTCGAATCCTACAATATAAACTTCGGATGAATTTGTTGGGTTTACGCGAACGTTTCCAAAGTACCAGCCAAAGTTTGCGTCTATTCCGCTCAATGCTCCCGCTGAGGTTACTAAAGTCCAATTATCTCCATTGTCTGTAGATTTATATAGACCATTGAATTCATTGGTAATTTCATTTGTGGTGAAACGTGCATAAACTGTTGATGGGTCAGATTCTGAAACTGCAATTCCAATACGGCCGGTTTGCGCATTTGGAGCAGGAAGACCGTTGGCTGTGCCAAGTTCAGTCCAAGTTGTTCCCCCATCCATCGATCTATGAATTGCTGAGGTTACTCCGCCATAATCCCGTTGCCAAGGTTTGCGAGTACGTTCCCACATTGCTGCGTAAATAATATTTGTATTTGCAACATTCATTGCAACATCAATCGCCGCGGTTGAATCTGTTACAAACAATACATTTTCCCAATTTGTTCCGCCGTTAGTTGTTCTATAAATTCCTCTTTCCACATTTTTACCATACAATTCCCCAGTAGCAGCGGCAAAAACACGATCGGGATTTGTGGGGTCAACTACAATTCGGCCTATGTGGTTGCTTTCGGGAAGACCGACGTTTGTCCAAGTATCGCCAGCGTCATCACTTCGGTAGATTCCATCGCCAAAATAGGCTCCGTCTGTTGCGCTTCCGTTTGCTTCCCCGGTTCCTGCATAAATTCTTTGTGGATTTGATTGTGAAATAGCGATATCTCCAATAGACGGTTTGGTTACTTCATCAAAAATAGAAGTCCAGTTTGTACCGCCATCGTAGCTTCTGAAAATTCCTCCCGTTGCTGTGGCCACATAAAGACGATCATCGTTGTCGGGGGCGATGGCAACATCGGTAATGCGTCCTCCAGTGTTCAAAGGACCAATAAAAGTCCATTCCCCAGCTTGCTCGGGAGATCTATTGGCAAGAATTTGTTTTGATTGCAGAATGGCTTCTTTATAAGCTTCTTTGTTTATGTAGTTATTTGGATAAGCGCGTTGGTTGTACATCCATTCTGCTGGATATTCCATCTTTCCAATTTCTTTTTCTTCGGAATTTTCTTCAGAATTGTTTTTGCATCCAATAAATAGTAGCGCGGAAAATGCTATAAGTGCAATTAAGTTAAGGCGTGGTTTGTAGTTTTTCATCAATGGCGTTTTAGAATTTGGGTTTTAAAAGAATACAATTTAGTTCGTTATTGTAAATATCGTTATTATTTTTTTGGATACCAATCCAATTGAGTAACCTTAATATCAGGATTTCCTGCTCCAACTAAAGATTTGAATTTTGAAACATCGCTTAAACCTTCCGTGCCACGATAATGATATGGGTAAACTGTTTTTGGTTTGAAAGCCAAAACCGCTTCCGCAGCTTTTTCAACAGTCATTGTATAGGGGAGATTCATACAAACGAAAGCAATGTCTATGTTTTTAAGGTTTCGCATTTCGGGAATATCTTCGGTGTCGCCGGAAATGTAAATACGCTTTCCATTTCTTTCAAGCACATACCCATTTCCTCTTCCTTTTTCGTGAAATTTTAGAGCTTCGGGACGAAGATTGTACATCGGTATTGCCTCAATTGTCATTTCAAAATCGTTGGTAATTTCGCCATTATTAATAACCGATGTTTTATTTTGAAGACTTTCAGGCATTTTTTCAAAAACTGCTTTTGGGGCATATATTATGGTGCCATCATTAACAATTGATTCAAGAGTAGGAATCTCCATATGATCGCCGTGAATATCCGTAACCAAAACCATATCTGGCTCTGTATAATCAGAAAATGCTTCTTTTCCACCCACAGGATCTACATAAATTATGGTTCCATCCCAATTTAGTACCATACTTGCGTGTTCCACGGGATTTATAATAAAACCATTTTCAGTTGCGGCTTCCCCCGCATCAACTTCCCCAAGCGGAGTATTGATTGTTGCTTTGGTTTCGGATTTTTCCGAAGTGTTTTTACAGGCTGTAAATACAATTGCTAGAATAAGTAGAAAAGTATGTTGTTTCATTTGATTTTTTTTTGAAGATACTAAGAAAGAAATAGTTGCTTAGTTTTTTTGCATTTTTTAAGAAATAACATCGCTGATCAAATAAGTAATCGCTTTCCCCACTTGATTCGGAAAAACTCCTGCCAATGGCGATCCTTCACAAATATGAAGATATTTAGCATTCTCAATTTTTGAAAAATAAGAAACAAATTGTCGGGCCTCGGTCAAAGTAAATCCGCTGGGTGAAATGGCACTGCTGCCCATATTTTCTACGGAATCCAAATCAAGCTCAATTCCGAAGTTTTCGTTGCAGCAGAAATCTTCTGCCTCTTTTAAAGCTTCGGAAAAAGTTAATTTTTGTTTCACCGAAATATCTTCAAAAAAGTTGAATTTTACCCTTTCTGAATTTTTTTTAATTGAATTGAAAACCGCTTCCGAAGTATAATTTCTATGAAGTCCGAATACGAAATATTTTTTCAAATAACCATCCACAAAAGCATACGAAAACCCGTTGCCACTGTGTCTATGCTCTAACGCACGAAAATCTGTATGCGCATCAAAATTGATGCAGTTTATTGGTTTTTGTAGAGCTTCGGAAGTACCTTTTAGATTTCCAAAACTGTTGTTGTGCCCGCCACCAATGATTATTGGAAACTTGCCAGCTTCAACAATAGCTTTTATGACTTCGGAAACTTTATGGTCAATTTGGGTAACTAATTCGCCTAGTTCTTCGGTATAATGATTTTCTTCTTTGGAGATGTTTTCTGCTTGCTTCATCTGAGTGTCGGAGTCTATTTCTCCCAAAAGAATCACATTTTCAGCATTGGTTAAATGATTGTGTTGAATATTCAAAAGGCTTCCCAAAAAGGCTTCCCAAGCTTTTGAGGTCCCTGGATTTCCGTAGTTTGCACGAACGCCAATATCTTCTGGAATTCCCAAAAGCACATATTTTGCAGGGTGGTTTTTTAGATCTTCAAGTGTTTTAACGAAAGCTACTTTTTCACCAAATTTGGTTTCCCCAGCTCTTTTTTTTATAAAGGAAGCAATGTCTTTTTCGGAATAAATTTTCAAAAGACTCATTTCACTTCCTTGCCATTAATGATTACCGAATCGATCAAATTACTGCCGAAAGCATAAGGCAAATAGCCATAAGACGGAACTGGTTTTGTAATTATGAGGTTGGCCTTTTTACCCCTTGTGATGCTGCCGTGGGTTCTGCTCAAGCCCATTGCGTATGCGCCATTCACTGTTGCTGCGTTTATGGCTTCTTCTGGCGTGAGTCTCATTTTTATACAGGCTGTTGCAACTACAAAATTCATATTTCCACTAGGTGTAGAACCCGGATTGTAATCTGTGGCGAGGGCCAAAGGCAATCCGGCATCAATCATTTTTCTGCCCGGTGTGTATGGAATACTCAAAAAATAAGAGCAGGAGGGAAGTGCTACTGGCATAGTGTTCGAATTTTTGAGTGCTTCCAAATCTTCATCGGTTAAAACTTCTAAATGATCCACACTCAAAGCGTTGTGTTTTACTGCAGCTTCAATTCCGCCAATGCTGTTGAACTGATTAACGTGTACTTTCGGAATTAGGTTGTGTTTTTTCCCTTCGGAAAGGATCCGTTCCATATCCGCAACCGAAAAATAGCCTTCTTCACAGAAAATATCCACATATTCAGCTAGCTTTTCTTCGGCTATTTTTGGAAGCATTTCGTTGCATAACAAATCCAGATAACCATCTTTATTACCTTTATATTCCGTTGGAATTGCGTGCGCTCCCAAAAATGTAGTTTTGATTGTAATGGGGTATTCTTCGGAAAGCTTTTTCGCCACCCGAAGCATTTTCAATTCTGCGTCAGTCGTAAGTCCATAACCACTTTTTATTTCTATAGCACCCGTTCCGAGACGCATCACTTCCTCCAAACGTGCGGCGGATTGATGATATAAATCCTCTTCCGAAGTTTCTTGCAATTTTTTTGCACTGTTCACAATTCCACCACCTTTTTCAGCGATTTCTTGGTAGCTTAAACCGTTAATTCTATCTACAAATTCCTGTTCCCGATTTCCAGCGTAAACAATGTGGCTGTGACTATCGCACCACGCTGGCAGCACTATTTTCCCACTGCAATCCAAAGTTTTAAAACCTTGATGTGGCCCCATTTTGTCCATTGTTCCATAATCTTCAATTACTCCGTGATTTATAAAAACCCAGGCGTTTTTTATTGTTGGGAGTTCTTTCATTTCTTTTCCGCTTAACTTTTCGGGACAGTTTTCACGGACTTGGAGCAATTCTTTTATATGTGTGAGCAGTAATTTCATTATAATAATTTAAGAGCAAAAATTTTTATAAAGATAGGAAAAGAAAATCCCAATACTGAAATCCCAAATTCCAATTAAAAAGCAAATCCTAAAAAACCAATATTGAAAATGGTTGCTTTAAAATTTCCAATATGAGATTTATTTGGGATTTGGTTTTTGAAATTTGGGATTTTCTTCCCAGTTATTTATACCTTTAAGCACCTTGAAAAATTTTATAGAATGAAATCAAAAAATATAGGAATTAACACCATCTGTACACACGTTGGCGAGGTTGAGGACAAACAGTTTAAAGGCGCTGTTTCGCCTTTGTATATGTCCAGCAGCTATGCTTATGAAGATGTTGATGTGAAGAGATACCCACGATATTTCAACACGCCAAATCAAGAGGCACTTTCCAAAAAAATAGCGATGCTTGAAAAATGTGAATCCGCGCTAATTTTCGGAAGTGGAATGGCAGCTGTGAGCACTACAATGTTGGCTTTTTTGCATAAAGGAGATCACGTTGTGCTTCCGCAGACATTGTATGGCGGCACCTATAATTTTGTGGTTGAAGAGTTTCATAAATTCGGAATAGAATATTCCTTTGCTGAAGGTTTTTCCGAAGCTGATTTTTCTGAAAAAATTCAGAAGAACACCAAAGTGATTTTTGTTGAGACACCTTCAAATCCATTGATGCGAATAACCGATTTGGAGATGATTTCAAAATTGGCAAAATCTCGCGGAATTGTAACGATGATAGACAATACCTTTGCTTCCCCAGTAAATCAGACCCCGGCCGATTTCGGAATTGATATTATGATTCACAGCGCCACGAAATATATGGGTGGACATAGTGATATTTTGGCTGGCGCGGTTGCCGCAAGTGAAGAAGACATAAAAATAATTTGGAACCTTGCTAAAAATTTGGGCGGAAGCTTGAGCGATTATACAGTTTGGCTTTTAGAACGCAGTATGAAAACAATGGTTCTTCGCGTTAAAGCCCAAAACAAGAACGCCAAAAAAATGGCGAAATGGCTTGAGAAACATCCGTTGGTTGAAAAAGTTTACTATCCAGGCCTAAAAAGCCATCCCGATCACGAGCTTGCAAAAAAGCAAATGAGCGGCTACACAGGAATGCTTTCTTTTGAAATAAAAGAATCATTAAATGTTGATGATTTTTTAAAAGCACTGCAAATTATAAAACCATCAATGAGTTTGGCGGGAGTGGAATCTACCATTCTTTCGCCTACAAAAACTTCGCACGCGCTACTTTCTGCGGAAGAGAGGAAACGTCAAAATATAAACGATGGTTTGCTGCGTTTTTCAGTGGGAATTGAGGAAACTGAAGATATTATTGCTGATTTGGAAGGTGCTTTTCAAAGCGTTTCAAAAATGGAAAAAATTTAAAACAGATTTTATGAAAATTGATATACTTGCTATAGGCGCACACCCGGATGATGTGGAATTGGGATGTTCGGCAACTTTGGCAAAGGAAATAAGCAACGGAAAAAAAGTTGGGATTTTAGACCTTACACGAGGCGAACTTGGAACCCGAGGCACAGCTGAAATTCGCGATGAAGAGGCTGCAAACGCGGCAGAAATTTTAGGAGTAAAGTTTCGGCATAACCTTGAATTCTCTGATGGTTTTTTGGTTAATAATGCTGCATCACAACTTGAAATAATTAAAATCATTAGAAAATATCAACCAGAAATCGTTCTTTGTAACGCCATAGACGACCGTCACATTGATCACGGAAAAGCCAGCAAGCTTGCCAGCGATGCGTGTTTTTTGAGTGGCTTGCAGAAAATTGAAACGATACAGGACGGCAATCATCAAAAGGCATGGCGGCCAAAGCACGTTTACCATTATATTCAATGGAAAAATATTGAACCCGATTTTGTGGTAGATGTAACGGGTTTTTTGGAGAAAAAACTGGAAGCCGTTTTTGCCTATAAAAGTCAGTTTCACAAAAAGGAAGCAGATGAACCGGAAACGCCAATCTCCTCAACAAATTTTAGGGATAGTATAACATATAGGGCACAGGATTTGGGAAGATTGATTGGAACTGAATATGGTGAAGGCTTTACTGTTGAACGATATCCAGCAGTAGATTCTATTTTCGATTTAATTTAATTTTCTTCAGAAAGAGTATTGCGCAACCGTTATAATTGATTTATATTTGCGTCCGCTTAGCGAAGATGTGTTTTAATGCACATTAAATGGTGGTTGTAGCTCAGCTGGTTAGAGCGCCTGATTGTGGTTCAGGAGGTCGCCGGTTCGAACCCGGTCTTCCACCCGAAAACAAAATCCTCCCTTTTAGGGGAGGATTTTTTCGTTTATCGAAGGTTTTATTGATTCTTAGAATTGATTTTAATTCTACCTCTAATCGATAGCAATTCTGTTTTCGCGATTGGCAATTTCCCAAGCCGTATAAAAAATTAATTGGGCGCGCTTTGCCATCAAATCATATTCTATTTTATCGGGGGTGTCCGTTATTTTGTGATAATCTTCGTGAACCCCGTTGAAGTAAAATATAATCGGTACATTATTTTTAGCAAAATTATAATGGTCGCTTCGGTAATAAAAGCGATTTGGGTCATCGGGATCGTCATATTTATAATCTAGTTCCAATTGGGTGTATTTTTCGTTCACTTCTGAAGAAACATCCTGCAATTCCTGGCTTAACTTATTGCTTCCTATCAAATAAATATAATTGGGGTTTTCTTTTTTGTCAGGGTCAATTCTTCCAATCATATCTATATTAAGATCACAAACGGTATTTTCCAAAGGAAATAATGGATTTTCGGTATAATATCGCGAACCATACAGGCCTATTTCTTCACCAGTTACGTGCAGAAAAAGAATTGATCTTTTTGGCGGATGTCCATCTTTTACAGCTTTTTGGAATGCTTGTGCTATTTCCATTATAGAAACAGTTCCGCTGCCGTCATCATCCGCTCCATTAAAAACATTTCCTTCTTTGTCCATGCCCACATGGTCCAAATGTGCAGAAATCACTATTATTTCTTCAGGTTTTTCTGAGCCTTTTATAAAAGCGACTACATTTTCAGAAGACCGTGGCTCTCTTTTTCCTGCGAAATAGCTTTGAGGAACTTCCTGAAAATAATCAGTAGTTCCTGGAGCAGCGGCAATTCCTTCTTTTTTATAAAAGTTGCGGATATATTCCACAGCCATTTTTTGCCCTTTAGAGCCCGTCATTCTGCCTTCCATTTCGTCACCTGCATAAATATACAGATGCTTTTTTAGATCTTGCGCAGTAATGGAATTTGCGTATTCAACATTTTTCTCTTTTGGATTAGTCGTGTTTTGGGTTGAATTGCACGAAAAAGTTAATGTTGAAAAAATTGCGATAAATAATAGTTTCATAAAGTTGTTATGAATTGTTATTCAAAAGAGGTAAGTTCATAATCCGTGTCGTTCGAACCACTTTCACCTATTTTTTTATAATTGAAGGTATGGGTTTTTACAACCTCGTTGCCTTCTCTGTCTTGAGATTTTATGGTCACTTTTACTAGATATGTTACACCAAGTGAACCATCTTCAGTTTTTGTTTCTGTTACTTCAATGTTTTCATCGCTGAATTTTGTGCCCTCTGGCAACTGTAATTTTTCAATGGCATCTTTTTTTGCCAACTCGCGAACCACTTCTTCTTGTTTGTTCTCCGTAGCACACGAAAGAACAAAAAGCGAAATCATAACTAACATTAATTTTTTCATAAGACACTTTTATAAGGTTAATGGGTAAAGATAAAATAAGTTCTAAGGCTTAATGCAAATTATTTGTGAAAAATGACACTTTGAATATTTTCACTTAAACTTTAGAAATTACAATGCTTATATTTGCGAAAAACAGAAAGAATGAAGGTCGAACAAATTTATACCGGATGCCTATCGCATGGAGCGTACTATATTGAAAGCGCTGGAGAGGCAGCTATTATAGACCCTTTGCGTGAAACCAATCCTTATCTGGAGCGTGCAAAAAATGATAATGCTAAAATCAAATATATTTTTGAGACCCATTTCCATGCAGATTTCGTGAGTGGGCATTTAACCCTTGCCGAACAAACCGGAGCCTCTATAATTTTTGGTCCGCACGCCAATCCTTCCTTTGATGCAATTGTGGCAAAAGATGAAGAGGTGTATAAATTGGGGAATGTTACCATAACCGCCCTTCACACTCCGGGACACACTATGGAAAGCACCACTTATTTGTTAAAAGATGAAAATGGTAAAGATTATGCAATTTTTAGTGGTGACACACTTTTTTTGGGAGATGTGGGCCGTCCCGACCTTGCCCAAAAAAGTGATGAAATAACGCAAGAAGACCTTGCGGGTATTCTATTTGATAGCCTTCGGAATAAAATTATGCCCTTGACAGATGATGTAATTGTTTATCCGGCCCACGGCGCTGGTTCTGCCTGCGGAAAAAATATGATGAAAGAGACCGTGGATACTTTGGGCAACCAAAAGAAAATGAATTATGCCCTACGTGCAGATATGACGCGAGAAGAATTTATAAAGGAAGTAACCGACGGTTTAGCTCCGCCACCATTATATTTTCCTATGAATGTAAAGATGAATCGAGAGGGCTACACTGCTTTTGATGAAGTAATTTCACGGGGTATAACCCCTCTTGATCCCGAAACTTTCGAAAGAATAGCGAATGAAACCGGTGCGATCGTTTTGGATGTGCGCAATCAGGTTGAATTTATAGACGGCCATATTCCCCGGTCTATTTTTATTGGATTGGATGGCGGATTTGCCCCGTGGGTCGGTGCGCTTTTGGCAGACGTAGAACAAAAAATACTTTTAGTTGTTTCTCCGGGAAGGGAGGAAGAGGCCGTTACCAGATTATCAAGAGTGGGTTTTGATAGAACATTGGGTTATTTACTGGGAGGAATAGACGCCTGGAAAGAAGCCGGAAAGGAAATAGATACCCTGGAATCTATCGCAGCCGAAACATTCAAAGAAAAATTGGAAAGCAATATCAATGTCTTTGATGTACGAAATGATGGGGAATATTCCAATGGACGTTTGTCTTCTGCAGAACACACTCCTTTGGCATTTCTGAATCAATACTTAAAAGCATTCCCAGAAAAAGAAAAGAGTTATTTATATTGCGCTGGTGGATATCGCTCTGTAATTGCCGCATCAATTTTAAAAAGTAGGGGTATTCATAATGTTGTAAATGTTGCTGGCGGTTTTGCAGCAATTAAAAACGCAGGTATCCCAGTTTCATAATTTTAAAGCATAGTCTTTATAATAGACCCTCATCAATATGAGGGTTTTTTTTATAGTATATTTCTGTTATATGTGTTTTTGTTGAGTTTTTAAGTCATTGAAAATCAATACATAAATATATTCTGTTAAACTTTTCAGAAAAAAGATTAAACAAAATATTTTATTTATTAGTTTTACTTCGAACTAAAAACTCTATATATTATGAAAAAATTATTACTAATTCTCACAATTGCCTTATTTACAGGTAGTTTATTTGCACAAACAGCTCGTGTACAAGTAATACACAACTCAGCCGATGCGGCTGCAGCAGAAGTAGATGTTTATATCAATTCTGATTTAGCATTAGACGATTTTGCCTTTAGAACAGCAACTCCCTTTTTAGATTTACCTGCAGGTGTTGAAATAAATATTGGGATTGCTCCAGGAAATAGTACTGGCGTAGGCGATGTACTATTAACTGTTCCAGTTACACTTACTGCCGATGAGAAGTATATCGTGGTTGCCGACGGAATAGTAAGCCCAACGGGTTACAATCCAGCTCCGCCACTAAGTTTGCAAGTATTTCCAATGGCGCGTGAAATGGCAGCAGACCCTGCAAATGTAGATGTACTCGTACATCATGGTTCGACTGATGCCCCGACCGTAGATGTTGTTGAAACTGGTGTGGGAGCTGGAACTGTTGTAGATGATATTTCATATACAGAATTTCAGGGCTATTTAGAACTTCCAACTGCAGATTACGTGCTTGATATTACAGATGCCACTGGCACTGTAACTGTAGCACGATACCAAGCGCCATTGGCAACTTTGGGTCTTGACGGAGCTGCACTGACTGTGTTGGCATCAGGATTTTTAGATCCTTCACAAAATTCAAATGGTCCAGGTTTTGGACTATATGTGGCCAGTCCTGCTGGTGGTGCTTTGTTGGCACTTCCATCTGTGCCATTAAGTGTCTCTGAATTTGATTCTTCACAATTTGCAATTTATCCAAACCCTGCTACCGAAAGAATCAATATTAGTAGTGCTTCCGGAGTAGATTTAAGTCAATTTTCTGTAGCGATTACAGATATGCTTGGGCGTGCTGTTTTAAATGGTGCAATTAATATTGACAACACAATTGATGTAAATTACCTTAGTGAAGGTGTTTATAACCTCACAATATTGGATGGAAATAGCGTAGTGGTTAATAAAAAGTTTGTCAAGAACTAATAAAATAAACTTTTGTCACATTGAAAAGCCCTGGAAATAAATTCCAGGGCTTTTTGCTTACCATTTTTCTTTTTCAAAAAGTTGATTAAAAATTAATCATCGGCAAGATCTTCCAATGTTTTTACACTGTTAAGTGTTGTATGGATTTCTGATGCCTGTTTTTGAAGTACATTAGAAATTGTAGGAGGAAAATTATTTTCTTTTAATTTTTTTTCATATTCATTCCAACTTGCCTTTTCACCCCTTATGCACTCTTCCAATACTGCTTCATCAGTATTACCTGCAACTGCACTTTTAATGTCTATCCAAGTTCTATGAAGATCACCCGTAAAGCTTCCGCTTTCTTTAGGTGTTTCATTTAGGTTTCTAATTTGTTGATCAAGTTCAGTTGCAAATCTATTGCGCTGTAAAGCTTGTTGTTGTAAAAACTTTTTTAAATTATTGTTTTTTGCGTCTTTCATTGCCTTGGTAAAACCTTTTTCGGCATCATAATTTTTTTCTAAAAGCTCCTGTAGATTATCAACCAACTTTTCGTGATTGTGCTCTTTTGCTTTTTCGTGTGTAGTTTTCATAGTTTTTTCGTTTTAAATTTCACTAAAGATAATTTTCATCTTAAAGAAAACTTCTTATCATTTTCACAATTGAGAAGTGTTTAACGAAAATTTTTAAACCCATTAAGGAATTACATCTTGTGAAAACTTATAAAAAAATATTAAAGAGAAAGGTTGGATAGTGCATAATGATTAAATTTCAATAAAAATTTATGGACGTTCGTTCTAACGAGCCTTTTTGGCTTATTAAAAATTCATTACCGCAAAGTTATCCTTCACTTAAAAATGATATTTCTTCCGAAGTTTTAATAATAGGTGCAGGTATCACGGGAGCACTAATGGCCTATAAGCTAATCAACGAAGAAAAAAAAGTTGTAATGGTGGACCGGCGCGATGTGTGTAACGGAAGCACCGCTGCGAGCACTTCTATGTTGCAATATGAAATTGATGTTCCATTACATAAATTAATAGAGCAAGTGGGGTTAACTTGCGCAGTTTCAAGTTATCAAAACTGTGAAAAGGCAATTACCGATTTAAAAAAGATTATAAAAGAAATTAAAGCAGATTGTGGTTTTCAGGAAAAATACAGCGTCTATTTTGCTTCCTCAAAAAATGATATCTCTTTTTTAAAAGATGAATTTGAAGCCAGGAAGAATCATGGTTTTAAGGTGAAATGGCTTACGAAAGATGAGGTGGAAAAGTTGGGTCTAAAAGCTTATGCGGCTATTGAATCAAAATCTGGGGCGGTAATGGATGTATATAAATTAGCGAATGCTCTTTTGGAATATTGCGCCGCTAAAGGTCTGGAAATTTACGATCGTACCGAGATTGAGAAAATAAAATCCAAGCATGAAAAGCTAATTGCTGAAACCAAAAATGGTTTCAATATTGAAATAAACGATGTGGTGCATTGCACAGGCTACGAGAGTACCGAAACGGTTGGTGAAAATATTGTTGAATTAAAAAGCACCTTTGCTTTGGCATCAGAGGCATTTGATAAAATTCCCAAGGGATTTATAAAAAGGATTTATTGGAACACGGATGCTCCCTATTTATATTTCAGAAGTACTGATGATGGCCGGATTGTAATGGGCGGAGGCGATAGGGAGTTCAAAAATGCTGCTCGTCGCGATGCCCTGCTTCCTAAAAAAGAAAAAGAGCTGGTGAAAAGTTTTAAAAAGTGCTTCCCAAATATACCTTTTACGTTGGATTATTCTTGGGCGGGCACATTTGGTGAAACTAAGGATAGTCTACCTTATTTCGGAAAACCAGATCCTAAAAAGAATGAGCATTACATTTTAGGTTTTGGTGGTAATGGTATTACCTTCAGCGTTATGGGCATGGACGCAATTGTTCATTCCATAAATAAAACTCCGCATCCTTATTTGGAGTATTATAAATTCAACAGATAAAAGTTTAATATTAATTTAAAACAAAAAAAATGATTAAATGGTTTGAAGCATCTACTACATCAATAATAGCTATTGTTTTAACAGCAATTGGAATATACATCGCAACAATTTTATTTACCAGACTGGCAGGCAAACGAAGTTTTTCAAAAATGAGCAGTTTTGATTTCGCAATGACGGTTGCCATAGGTTCCATCATCGCCACCACGGTTTTGTCAAAATCAGTGAGTTTGTTACAGGGCGTTGTGGGGCTGGCAGCGGTTTATGTGCTTCAGTTTTCAGTTGCAATGATGCGGCGGTTTAAGTTTGTTCAAAAATTAATAGACAACGAACCTCTGCTTTTAATGGATGGAAAAGAAATTCTTCACAATAATTTGAAAAAAGCACGCGTAACTGAAGCCGATCTACGCTCAAAATTGAGAGAGGCCAATGTTTTGGAACTCTCACAAGTGCGCGCGGTGATATTTGAATGTACTGGCGACATTGCAGTGCTTCATACTAAAGATGAAGATGTAGAGGTGGAAGATTGGTTACTTAGAGGAGTGGACCGTTAGTTGTTAATTCTGTTTTAAAATTTTGATTGCCTGCAAATTGTTGTGTAATTTATCAATTAAACAAAAAATAAGAATTATGGAAAAGAATGAAAAAAACTTAGAACAGGAAAAGCAAAGTAAAAAAGAGCAGGCTATAAATAAGAGTGCTACTCAAAGAAAAGACATTAATTACCAAGAGAAGGAAAGAAAGGAAAAACATCAGCCGAGAGATACGGCTTAATAAAATTTAGGTTTCAAAAAACGCCATAGAGCTTCTAGTTCTATGGCGTTTTTTTATTGAGCTCCACTTCGTTTACTCTATATTTTACAATTTGTTCTATCAATTGCCACGGCAGTTCCTCATTTATCGGAAACTGTATAGAGCCCTTTCCGGTTTTATAGTTCGAAATTTCTTTTTGAAAAGCTTTATTTCCCGATGGAAGTGCGTATAAGCCAATATGGTTTTTATATCCAGCAAAATATACCAATGGTTTTCCGTGGAGTTTAAATGCAGGCATACCATAGCTTATTGTTACTTCGGCTGTAGGAACAATTTTTTTAATGAAGGAATATAATTGAAAAAGCTTCTTTTGGGTACTTTCGGGAAAGAGACCAATATACTCCTCAATATCTGTCTCTTATACACATCTCCGAGCCCACGAGACGGACTCCTATCTC
>OJBP01000225.1_pt1 | contig 35901 bp, 34 predicted proteins | sample 1590691 | NCBI WGS metagenome assembly OJBP01 (sample SAMN05416848, study PRJEB24817) | seawater metagenome | isolation source: Sea water | place: Canada:Atlantic | collected 2013-07 | reverse complement strand
AGCGTCAGATGTGTATAAGAGACAGCATTTATAGGGTGTATGTTTTTTGGTATGCATGTACTAGAGCACTTGCCGTTGTTAGATTTTAGAGCTTATAAAGTAGGTTCAAATATTGCCGAAGGAATGAAAACACCAGAGGGCGCGCCAGAAGCTACCTTTGAATATCGATGGAAATTTAATATTGATGGCAAGGAAGAAGTTATTACAACAGAAGGAGGCTACCCACAAGTAGACGGAGAATTTATCTCCTACGAAGTGTTACAGACCGCCGAAGGTTATGAGCCACCAGTACATGATTTTACAATAGAGCGTGGAGGAGAAAACTACACCACAGAATTTCTTGAGAAAGAAAATCTCGTTGTAATAGTTGCTTATAACTTAACCAGTACAGAACGAGAAGGCTACTATAATATAAGAACCACTGCAGAAGACGCAATTAGAAAAGGATATAATGTAATAGGCTTAAGCTCTTCCTCTCAAGAGGTAACAGATGAGTTTGTGCAAGCTTTTAAACTTCCCTTTAACTTCTACTTTACAGATGAAACGGTTTTAAAAACTATTGTACGTGCAAATCCTGGGATTGTGAGTCTTCACAAAGGAACTATCTTACAGAAGCTTCACTATAATGATGCTCAAGATCTGCGGTTACAAACCTTAGAAAATAGTAAGCCTAATCTAGATTTCACACTTAAACACGAGCTAGATAGTATAGCCATTCTTGATCAAAAGTACAGAAGGATGATGTACTTGCAAGATGGTGAAGAAAAGAATGCCGAAGCTAAAAAGCTAGGCGTTGCTCCAGAGGAATTTCAAAATTTTATCTGGAAGCAACAGGAATTACTAGATAGTATTAATCTTGAGCGTATTGAATATACCATAAAAACTAAAGGATATCCTGGGAAGAGTATCGTGGGCGAACCTACAAATACTGCTGCTTGGTATGTGATCCAGCATAATCCTGATAAAATCCCAACCTACATAGATACCATCAAAAAAGCTGGAAAAGATGGCGAACTGCCATACAGACTTGTTGCAATGATGGAAGACCGCTTACTTATGAGTAACGGCGAACCTCAAATTTATGGTACTCAAGGAGCAACATACCCAAACATGGCCGATTTTATATGGCCTATAGCAGATCCACAAGATGTAAATGAAAGACGTGCTGCAGCTGGATTTCCTCAAACTATTGAGCAATATGGAAAAGATCTTTTCGGACAAGAGTTTGAATACAAAGAAATAACTATTGATGAAGCGCTTGCTGCAAAACAGCAAATGCTCGAAGGTAAGGCGGCACCAATTGATTAAATACCTATTATATAAATTAGGTTATGCGCTTCTCACATTATGGGGAGTAGTAACCGTCATTTTCTTCTTGTTTACGGTACTTCCTGGAGATCCCGCACGTATGATGCTAGATCAAAATGAAGATCCAGAACAACTAGCTAAAGTGCGTGCAAAATATGGATTTGATAAGCCTATAAGTACGCAATACGCATACTACATTAACGATCTTTCTTTGCTCTCTCTACACGCTAATGATGAGCAAAACTATACATCTCTATCCTCTGGCAAGTACAGCGCTACTCCATTATTTGAGATTGGCAATAGCACGCTAGCAGTAAAATATCCATACCTAAGAGAAAGTTTTCAAAAGACAGGTAAACCCGTCACACAAGTAATTGCCGAAACGTTACCCAACACGATTGTTCTTGCTGTTACCGCAATTGTAATTGCCATATGTATTGGTGTTTTTTTAGGGATTATTTCTGCGCAAATGCGGGACACATGGGTTGACAAAACCATACAGATTGTAAGTACACTAGGAATGAGTGTTCCTAGTTTTTTTAGCGCTATTCTTTTTGCTTGGCTCTTTGGTTATGCCCTTCATAAATATACCAATCTCAATATGACAGGTAGCTTGTATGAGATGGATGATTTTGGAGAGCATGTGCACATCCAATGGAAGAATTTGATTTTACCAGCACTAGTTTTAGGTATACGTCCGCTTGCCGTTGTAATTCAATTAATGCGTAACTCGCTCCTTGAGGTTTATAATCAAGAATATATAAGAACTGCAAAAGCTAAAGGACTTACCACCTACCAGATTATAAAAAACCACGCACTTAAAAATGCATTAAATCCTGTAGTGACTGCAGTATCTGGATGGTTTGCTTCTATGCTCGCGGGCGCCGTGTTTGTAGAATATATTTTCGGTTGGAACGGCTTAGGTAAAGAAATAGTAGATGCGCTCAACACACTGGATTTACCTATTATAATGGGTGCCGTACTTATCATCGCAACTCTTTTTGTCACCATTAATATTCTAGTAGACTTTATATATGGATGGTTAGACCCTAAGATCAGACTTCGATAGATCACAAATATTTTACGAAAACGTAATCGTGAAAACTGGGTTAAATCAGGACTAAACCTCTTTTTCTCTTAGTATATTTGATTTTTAAGAAATTCGCTTTCGCGAAAGCGAAACACAACAAAGTAAAACACATACGCCTTTTCAAAACTATATGTTATCCTACATTATTAGTTTTCATAATTGAGGCTTCTGGAATGAACTACTAACCATATCTCTTTGTTTTAAGAGATAAAAAAAGAACTATAATGAGAAAGAATATCGTCGCTGGAAACTGGAAAATGAATAATGACCTAGGTGCTACAGCAACCTTAATTACAGCACTTAAACAAAAGAAGAATGAAGGAAATGCAGAGGTTATTATCGCTCCTACATTTGTAAACCTTTACAGTGCTTTTGATAGTCTTTCTGACTCTAATATCACTGTTGCTGCGCAAAACATGCATCAAGCAGAAAGTGGTGCTTATACTGGAGAGATTTCGGCAGGTATGCTCAAAGGGATTGGTGTAGATACAGTGATTTTAGGCCATAGTGAACGCCGTGCTTATTTTCACGAAAGTGATGAACTACTTGCTCAAAAAGTAGATAGCGCTCTTAAAAACGATATGAGAGTAATATTCTGTTTTGGTGAAGAACTAGAAGACCGTAAGGCTGGAAAGGAAGAAAATGTGGTGGGTAGCCAACTCAAAAATGCATTATTTCACTTAGACGCAAGCGCTTGGTCAAATATTGTTCTTGCTTATGAGCCAGTATGGGCAATAGGTACAGGAGAAACAGCATCACCAGAGCAAGCGCAAGATATGCATGCGTTTATAAGAAAAACTGTTGCTGAAAAATATAATAGTGACGTAGCTGAAAACGTATCAATCCTTTATGGAGGATCTGTAAAGCCTGCTAATGCTAAAGAAATTTTTGGCAAACCAGATGTAGATGGTGGACTAATAGGTGGAGCTGCACTTAAAGCAGATGACTTTTTTGATATTGTAAATGCATTTGCATAGTCTCAAATAATTTAAGAATTGACAATGCGCTTCCAGAGATGGAAGCGCATTTTTATTTTATATCAATTGGTATTAGTACATTAGAGCTCAATCTTTTATCACATGAAATTTAGTATTACACCACTACTCCTACTCCTCACCATCTGTAGTTGTACCTCGCAACAAGCTGTAACCACAAGCACTCAAGAAGATGGCTCACTTATTCTCCTTAATAACTCACAAGAAGCTGAAGCCGTTTATATTACAAAAAATGGCAATATGGGCATAGGTAAAAAAGAACCTACAGATAAGCTTGAGGTAAATGGCCAGATACATGCTAAGTCTATAAAGGTGGATATAAAGGAATGGGCAGATACGGTATTTAAAGATGGGTATGATTTATCACGCTTACGCGAAATCGAAACCTACATTCAGAAAAATGGGCATTTGCCAGAAATTCCGTCTGCCGTAGAAGTTGAAGAAAACGGTATTGAACTAGGTGCCATGAATGCATTACTTCTTAAAAAAATTGAGGAGCTTACCTTACACCTCATTGATAAAGAAAAACAAATTGACCAACTAATCAAAGATGTAAACTCTCTCAAAGAAACTATCGCACCATCTGAAACTAAGGATAATGACTAGATTCATTATTTTATATTTACTGCTATTCTCTTGCCTACTAGAAGCACAAGAAGATCGCTTTTACATACGCAGTACATCTATAAATGTAGAGATACCTTTAAGCACAAAGGACTCTCTTATCACTTACCTAGGAGATGATGTGAGGCTAAAAAAGTTGTTTACTAAGCATAGAGTTAAAATCTTTAGAAAAGAATTTAAGTACGCGCAACGAGACAAACTTAAACGCACATACTTTGTTATTGCAGAGAGTAAAACGTTTCAAGAAGAATTGGTGAATCTAGCTCCAGATCTTTTTGAATTTGCAGAGAGTATCTCCAATGAATCGCTACAAATTTATGAACCTAATGATTACGGCGTTACAAGCACTACTGGCAAGAACACCGGAGCCCAAGCGGTTCTTGATTATTATGATTTCCTCGGTGTACCACAGGCTTGGTATTATACCACAGGCTCTCCTAAAGTATCCATTGGAATTTCTGACGGTTACATAGATCCAGAAGATCCAGAATTCAAAGGTAAAACTACCGTTTACAAAAAAAGCAGCCTTTCAAAAGGTCACGGATATAGCACTGCTGCCATAGCAGCAGCTCAAGGTGATAATGGATATGGTGCCGCAGGAGTTTGCTATGACTGCCAAATATACACTACCACCTATGGTAACTTTAAAGAGTTGGGCCAACTACTAGAACTATCAAGAGCAGGCGCAAAAGTGATTAATTGCAGCTGGGGATCACGCACCTATTATGAGACTGCGCAGGAAGCGATTAATGAAATGCGCGACCTAGGAACCGTAATTGTTTCTGTACCACATAATGCTGCATATAGTGTTACAAATGGAGAACAACTTAGATATCCAGGCGCTTACGAACATGTAATATCTGTAGGAAGTGTACAGCATAAAAATGATGAAATCTCAGATGGACTTCTCATTGAAGAGAAAAACGGGAAGTATTATGCAGAGAAGCAACAATATCACTTATCACGTACCGGCGGCTTTAAAAACAATGACCCAAATGAAGAATACACCCTATACCTAAGCTCTACCAATAATCTAGATAGTACCGTAGACATTGTAGCTCCAGGTAATGATATTTTCCAATATTATAATTATAAGGATACTGGTGAAGTATTTCACAATCCGTATCAAGCGACATCACCTGCCGCGCCACTAGTCACTGGAACTATAGGGCTTATGTTTTCACTCAATCCATCACTATCAGTAGATGAAGTGAATAGCATTATAAAATTAAGCGCAACTAATATTGATCACATAAAAGCAAACGTACCACTCAAAGGATTATGGGGAGCGGGATCATTACACACAGGCAGAGCTGTAAAGATGACACATGACATGCTACAGCCTGATACGTATATGATGATTGAAAATCAGCGATTTGCTCGATGGAACTTTAAAATTAATGCCGCGCATAAAATTATGATTAAAAATGAGCAATTTATAGAGGACGCTCGAGTAGATTTTACTGCAAAAGATGAGATTCTCATCAACTCAGAAACCGTACTTTTGCCTGGAGAAAACGGATCTATAAAACTTACTATTGATCCTAATGCATCTTATAACTTAGAAACTATAAAAGAATGACACCCATTTACTTAGGATATACCTTTACTATTGAGCCTCGCGACCCTGCTACAGAAATTATCATTGCAGAGCTAGGTTATGCTGGTTTTGAAAGCTTTACAGAAACTACTAGTGGTGTGATTGCATACATACAGAAAGAAGAAGCATTCCCAAATGGTGATGTCGATTTTTCGGCACTTCTTACTGATATTCAGATTCTAAATTCAGATGAATTTGTAATCACATATACTGCCGAAGAAATTGAGCAAGTAAACTGGAACGAAGAGTGGGAGAAAAACTTTGAAGCTATTGAAGTAGATGGAAAGTGTGCCGTACGCGCACCTTTTCATGAAAAAACTGATGTAGAATTTGATATCATTATTGAACCAAAAATGTCATTTGGTACGGGTCACCATGAGACTACACACATGATGATCAAGCACCTACTTAAACTTGATGTTGCTGGCAAGAAAACCTTAGATATGGGCTGCGGTACGGGCGTACTCGCCATCCTTGCCGAAATGAGAGGTGCACAACCTATAGATGCGATAGACATTGATAACTGGTGTTACCTTAATACTATTGAAAATGTAGAACGTAACAACTGTAAGCACATAACGACCTATGAAGGTGAGGCTTCCTTGCTATCTGATAAAAATTACGAATTCATTATCGCAAACATAAACCGCAACATCCTATTACAAGACATCGGTGTATATGCGAGTTGCCTTTCTGAGGATGGCATACTCTTATTAAGTGGCTTCTATACAGAAGACATTCCGCTGATTTCAGAAAAGTGCAATGAGCATGGACTTTACTTTGTAAGTAATTATGAACGCAATAATTGGGTGGCTTGTAAGTTTGAAAAAAGAGGATAATTTCAAATTTCTGATGATAAATAATTTTTAGAATTACGCTTTCGCGAAAGCGTAATCTCTAAAATTTGTAAATTTGCAGTATTAATCTCAACGCTATGAGTAATCAAGAAAAATATCAAGAAGACGTAGACGTACTAACAGAAGAATCTCCATCACACGAGATTATTCTGTATAATGATGAAGTAAATACTTTTGACCACGTAATAAATACCCTTATTTATGCATGTGATCATGAGGAGAATCAAGCACATCAATGTGCGTTACTAGTACATTACAAAGGGCAATGCTCTGTAAAGTCTGGTGAGTATAAAGATCTGGAGCCTCGATGCTCAAAACTTTTACAAGCAGGACTGAGTGCAGAAATTGTATAAAATCAATACTTATAATTAATCACAATAACTATTGCGCTCTCGTGGCGCATTTGTTATTTTTGCGAGGCAAATTAAGCATCTTAAACGAAGATTATGAATCTACACGAATATCAAGGAAAAGAGATATTAAATAGTTTTGGCGTACGTATCCAGCGTGGTTATGTAGCACAGACTCCGGATGAGGCTGTTGCAGCTGCCGAAAGACTTACTGAGGAAACTGGTACTGGATGGCACGTTATTAAAGCGCAAGTTCACGCAGGTGGTCGTGGTAAAGGTGGTGGTGTAAAGCTAGCAAAGAGCCTAGATGAAGTAAGATCTATTGCAGATCAGATTATCGGGATGGATCTTGTTACTCCACAAACAAGTGCAGAAGGTAAAAGAGTTCACCAAGTGCTAGTTGCAGAAGATGTATACTACCCAGGTGACAGCGAGCCAGAAGAATATTATATGTCTGTACTACTTAACCGTGGTACTGGTCGCAATATGATTATGTATTCTACAGAAGGTGGAATGGATATTGAAACAGTAGCAGAGGAAACTCCGCACCTTATTTTTCATGAAGAAATTGATCCTGCAACAGGATTACTTCCTTTCCAAGCACGTAAAATTGCTTTTAACTTAGGATTAAGTGGTGCTGCTTTTAAAGACATGACAAAATTTGTTGCTGCTCTTTATAAAGCATACACAGACTCTGATAGTTCACTTTTTGAGATCAACCCTGTTCTTAAAACAAGTGACGATAAAATTATGGCAGTAGATGCAAAGGTATCACTAGATGATAACGCATTATACCGTCGTAAGGAATATGCAGCAATGCGTGACAAGCGTGAAGAAAACCAAGTAGAGGTTGAAGCTGGTGAGAAAGGACTTAACTATGTAGATCTAGACGGAAACGTAGGATGTATGGTAAACGGTGCTGGACTTGCAATGGCAACTATGGACCTTATCAAGCAATCTGGTGGTGAGCCTGCAAACTTCCTTGATGTAGGAGGTACTGCAGATGCTGAGCGTGTAGAAGCTGCTTTCCAATTAATACTTAAAGATCCAGCTGTAAAGGCAATCTTAGTAAACATTTTTGGAGGTATTGTACGTTGTGACCGTGTGGCACAAGGTATTATTGATGCATACAAGAACATGGGAACTATCAACGTGCCAATCATTGTACGTTTACAAGGAACTAACGCAGATATCGCAAAGAAATTAATAGATGATTCTGGACTTGATGTTCAATCTGCTATTGAATTCCAAGAAGCTGCAGATAAAGTACAGGCTGTACTAGCTTAATACTTTTTAATACATAGATGCTACTTGTAGCATCCTTCAAATCCCACTTTCTTTAAAGTGGGATTTTTTTTGTTTTACAAATATCATTAGGTGTCATAATCTATAGCTAGACAACTACCAAATAGGTCATTTTCTTAACATTAACTACTCCATACTTTCTTTAAGGATTCTCAAACTATTATAATAGAATATCACTCCATATTTCACGTAATGCTTACTGTTGTTACCAATACATTATGAAGTTGATAATGACGCTTTCGCGAAAGCGTTACCACAACAAATCCCCTACGTTAACAACTCATAACCAGCATTAAACAACAGTTAAGCTTTACTAACTCCCATAGAAAAACGAGAAATAAGTCGTCTATTTGTACTGTAATAATTCATCAAAAACCTCGAGTACATCGAGACAAAAAAGTAAATTATGAAAACATTAAACGTATTATTGGTAGCCGCTTTACTTGCAGTAAACACAGCCTTTGCAACAGGAACAGAACCAACATCAGACAACAAAGAAAAAACAGTTACAGAGCAAGTAGCTGTACTTTTGAACAAGCCAGAATTTGAAGTTACTAAGGAGCTTGTTGCTCAAGTAACATTAATGGTAAACAACAAACATGAAGTTGTTGTATTAAGCGTAGATACTGACGAAGAGTATGTAGCAGATTTTATTAAGGCTCGTCTTAACTATGAAAAGCTAAGCACAAGAACCATAGGAGAGCAATTTACATTACCAGTACGCATCGTCCCGGGAGCTTAAGAAGCTTCACCTAGTTTGTAAAGCTGAGCGTCGCTCGGCTTTTTTTTATGCCCTGTATTGATTGTGAGATTTTTATACCTCCACTATCTTTACAAGGTATGAAAAATCTTATCCTTTTAATTTTCCTGTGTTTCTCTACCCTAGGGTTTGGACAGAATAGATTCATTAGCCTATCTGATGACGCAACTATTAATCTAATCACCATAGGTCCTGGAGCTGTACTCAATGACGCTTTTGGGCACAATGCCATCCACGTACGTGATTATAAAAAAGGGTTAGATATTGTGTTTAACTACGGTAAGTTCAACTTTAAAACTCCTAATTTCTACCTCAAGTTTGCAAGGGGAAAATTACTATATGAGGTTGGTGTAGATAAGTATGACGACTTTGAATATAGTTATAAGCTCCAGCAACGATGGATTGAGTCTCAAGAACTACAGCTCACTCAAGATCAGAAGCAAGACGTCTTTGAGTTTTTGGTGAATAATGCCAAAGAAGAAAACAAATATTACAAATATGATTTCTTCTACGATAATTGCTCTACGAGACCGTTTGAGATCATCAAAGATGAAGCTAATGTAACAATGAGCTATGATCACCAAGAAGCTGGTATGACACACCGTGATCTCATACATGAATACGTGTCGTGGAATACTTGGGGAAGTATGGGAATTGATATTGCACTAGGATCTGTAATTGATAGAACTGCCACTCCAGAAGAGTACTTGTTTTTACCACATGAGCTTATGTATGCTTTTCAAGAAGCTACCATAAATACACCTTCAGGAACACTACCACTCGTAAAAGAAGCCAAAACGGTATTTTCACCTCAAATCAAACATCGCTATAGTACTAATTTCTTACTAAGTCCATTGTTTATACTTGGACTTCTAGCAGGGCTTATCATCTACAAAACCTACAAAGATCATAAGAATGAAAATCCACTAGACTGGCTAGACACGAGTATTTTACTAATCACAGGGCTTATAGGAGTTGTAGTCTTTTTATTATGGTTTGGCACAGATCATAATGCTACGGCGTGGAATTATAATTTACTTTGGGCTTTCCCATTTCATATACTAGCAGCATTTGCTGTAAAAAGAGTACAACCTCCACAATGGGTATATCCCTATATGAAGTTGGCTGTAATTATGATGTCGCTTTTATTCTTTCACTGGATTATAGGAGTCCAGCGATTTGCATTATCTCTTTTACCGCTCCTTATAGCAATTACAATACGCTACGTATTTATACTTAGAAGAATTAAAGTTACGAGAACAAATGGTAATGAGGAGTAGTATTACTGCCCTCTAAAATTTATTATTGTACTAATGGTTTTAAGTACTATACTCAGGTCCATAAAGAGATTACGGTGCTTGATATAATATAAGTCATACTGTAGCTTTTCTAGCGAACTTTCTTCAGAACTTGCATAACCACCCATTACTTGCGCCCACCCTGTAAGTCCTGGCTTTATAATATGGCGTGTCTCATAAAAAGGTATCTCTTTAGAAAGTTCCTTTACAAATACTGGGCGTTCCGGTCTTGGGCCTATCACGCTCATTTCTCCTAGAAACACATTAATAAACTGCGGGATTTCATCTAGTCTACTCTTCCTTAAAAATTTACCAAATGAAGTAATACGCGTGTCATTTTTAGTAGACCATGCAGCACCATCTTTCTCTGCATTTACAACCATTGTACGTAGTTTGATAATCTTGAATGTATTACCACCTTGGCCTATGCGTATTTGTGTATAAAATAGCGGACCTCGATTACCAATAAGATTACCCATAAAGACTATAGGTAGTACCACAATAAATGATAAAATCCCCAAGACAGACATGACCACATCAAAAATACGATGAGTGAGTTTATAGAATTTGTTTTGATTACTACGACTAAATGGAAAGTAACGGTAAAAATCTTTATCTACATATTCTACAGGAACACGCTGCGTGATATCCTCATAGACCTGCATATACTCCCGTATAGGGAAGCCTAATTTCAAGAGTGTTATGAGCTGATTATAGAGTTCAAGCGATACTCCATCTTCATAAGTACTAGCGACAATAATTTCAGAAATTCCATTTTCTGAGATGGTTTCTTTCAGATCTTTAATAGGAAATCGCTTTGCCTCTGTTGAGATTACATCTCCAATAGACATAGGCTCCGTATTTATATAACCTGCTATTTTGTAATTAGGATCTGCTCCTTCTAGATTCTTAATAATCTTATGAATATTAAAGGAATCTCCTACTACGATTGCTTTTCTATAAAATCTTGGTGCCGAAATTATAGACACGTACAACCACCTCCACAAAGAAATACCTATAATCATTGCCAAGAAAAAGTACACTATCTGTAGTCTATTTTCTGGAAGAATGGGAGTATAAAAAGGAGTTAGCAAGTAGAATAACACAGTAACTGCCACGGTAAGAATCACATTCTTAAGCATGGTTTGAAACTTCACCGTCTTTGGCAAGAAATAAAGTTCAAACACCGTCCCAAAGATGGACAGATACCCCACAAGCACTATGATTGCCGTTGCGTTTTCCTTTCTGATTTTTACATAATCAAATTCTAAGAATAATTCTGTGAGATAGAGTGCTCCCAGAACAGATAAGATATCAAATATGCGCAGTAATACTTTACGCTCTGAGACATCAAAATGGATACTAGGTAAGAGGGACATTCGAGGTTGGTTGAGTACCGTAAATATATCACAAATTTAGCAGAGCACTTTATGCCATTGCTCTTTTACTACGCTCCAATCAAAGGATTCTACTTTTTGACGAGCATTCAACACTATTTCCTTTGTGCTAGCTGTGTTTTCAAGCAACTTACTTATCTTTTCTGAGAAAGCAGAAACATTCTCCGGGGCTGACAATAGACCATCTACAGTGTCATGAATAAGATATGGCATTCCACCTACATTTGTAGATACTACAGGTAATCCTAATGCCATTGACTCTATCACACTCACAGGAGTATTGTCAAAGTTTGTAGTACTTATAACAACATCATGATCTTGCGCTAGAGATGTCCAAGCTTCTTTAGAAAGGCTCCCCGTAAATTTCACAGGAAGATTATGATTTGTCACATAATCTTCACACCGCGCTAGACTTCTATCCTTATCTGGTCCAACCATTGTTAGAGTAGCTTCGGGATACTTTTCAAGTATTTTCTCAAGCACTTTAATAGCCATAAGCGGATTATAAATTTCGGCAAATGATCTTACCCATAATAAGTTGGGTTTAAATACTGTTCGCTCTTTAAATGGGTACTTCTCTAATTCAATGGTGTTAGGAATGTAAGTGATATTTGAGAATTCCGCTTTCGCGAAAGCGTTATATAAATAGCCACTAGGAGCCACGTTTACCGCTGCTCTACCAAAGAGTTTCTCACAAGTCTTTTTGTTGCTAATTAGGCGTTCTGGCAAATTACCTCCGTGTAGAATTGGGATATACGGAATACTGAATGCTCTACATAAACGAGTAATGACCACCGCATACCAAAAATTGGCAGTGCTATATGTATCTATAAGAACAGTGTCTATACTCTTGCGAGAACGCAATAATGCACGCATCATATCAAGCATGCGTAGTGACTTATTTTGTTTTGTTGACGTTACCTCAACATCATACCCTTCCTGCCTCAGTAATAAACTAAGGGTCTCAATAGTAGTCACCGTCTTCCCTTTACTGGATAACGCGTTGCCTACGTATAGAAGTTTTTTTCTTTTCATGAACAACGTTTAAAAGGGCTAGAGCATATATAAAAGCTGGCGCAGCAATACGCATAGACGAGTGATTTATGGTCATAAACCAAAACCCTAGAGCTGCAAAAAATAGATAGTTCCTTCTATTCTTAGCTCGATATACAAGTGGATAAATAATAAGAATTCCTAGTATAATTAATCCTAAACTACCATGTTCTGATAATAATCTACTGACTTCGTTATGAGAAGCAGCTCCAATACCTGTTTCTTCTGCTCTTAATTCTTTTGCCTTACCAGCCCCAACTCCAATGACAGGATTATTGTAAAAGGCATTTAACTCCGTCTCAAAAATCTCTGCCCTACCAGTAGTAATATCACTTTTAATCCGGCCGGCGGCATCTCTATTGGTATAGCGTTTATTAATAAGTCCATTGGTTTGGAAAGAGCTATAAGCACTAACAGCAACAAGCACGCCTCCTAATAAAATTAAGTAGGTCATCATTCTTCTACGGGCGACACCTTTTGAGCCTGCAAAATAAATAACTAAGAAGGCTACGCTGCAACCAATACCTGTAATTACTCCTCCTCTTGAAAATGTAATAATCCCTTTATAAAGTAAAAAGCCCGTAAGCGCTAAATGAATGAATAGAAACACTTTATCTTTACTATAGACCACAAGCTGGACAAGTGACAGAAACATTCCTAGTCCTAATACCGTAGAAACTTGGTTGGGACCAAAGCCACCAGATGCTGCAAAGTTCGCTCCAGTACTACTTAAAGCTTCTCTCAAATCTGGGGTCCCTAAAGTGATATAAATAGACATCCCCACAATAGGTAATAAAATCCATCTAGTCAAGTTAGATAGTTGTCTATAGGTTAGCTTTCTATCAATACAATACAAAGTCGAAAGGCCTAAACATAAAGGACCACTGAGGTTAAAGAAAATTGCGTTTCTAACATTTGTGCCTAAATTCAAGTTCATGGATGCTACTAGTATGCTGGGAAGTAGCAAGAAAATATAAATCCAATACACACCAGATTTCCGACTAGTACCACTCAAGAAAAGTCCTATAAGCATAAAAGCTATTACAGAATATTTACCTAACTCATAAACAGGAACAGCATAGCTCATCCTAAAGAAAACCTCAGCACCAGTTATGTACCCCGCTGCCATGAGTGCTTCATTATTTTTATTTCCAGTTCTAAATATTTGAACTAAAAAATAGAGAATAGTACCTACAAAATACACGAGCGCGAGTGATCTAACTAGATATACCAATACCCCTATGATGATATGAATCACCATAAAGAATAAGTATGAAGGTTGTTTTGATATATTCACGTGTCTAAGATATCAATCCTTTATAAATTGGTAAGATTTTATTCATAAAAGCCTTCTCACTATAATTTACCTCGAGACTTCTTTTAAAATTCTCACCAATAATTTTTAAATCCTTAGGTTTCATTGCAAATACTCGCTGTAATGCCTTAAACATTTCTGCATTTACATCATCTATAATAAAACCATTGCGACCTACAATCTTAGCGCATTGTCCTACATTAGTGGTTATGACTGGAAGCGCGGCATTACCATATTCTAATAGTGATAATGGTAACCCTTCAGATTTTGACACCAATACTCCTATTGTAGATTGACTAAGAATGTTTGAGATATCTGATCTTGAACCATAACAAAAAACAATACCTTCTAATTTTTCCGTTTTTATATAATCGTCAATAAGTTTTGAATAATCATCATTAAAATCTTTTCCTACAAAATGTAAAGTCCAACCTGGATATTTCAGCAAGCTTTCTTTGAAAACTTTCATTAAGTTTATATGATTTTTGACAGGTCTAAGGTTTGCTAATAAAAGTATCCTCTTACCATTATCACCTTTAAGCGTAGTTAAGTGACTATCACTAGTAGAGGTAGAGAGCAAAGAAAAATTATTTAAAAAAAAATTTTTCTTTGTATATAAATTATCCTCAGCCCATATTAATAGCATTTGATTTACAGCAATACTAACGTCTATAAATTTTGAAAAAATCTTTATTTTGGAGAGTGCAAAACCTCTGATCTCTGTGCTTAATCCAAAATGATTATGCCACAAAATTTTTATTTTAGGATATTTTATTTTCGATAAAACTGCTAACTGAATAGAAGTGGAATGTGCGTGTATTATATCTACATTAGTGTCTTTTAGATATTTGAAAAATAAATTTAAAGCTCTGTAATCTAACCTGCTTTTTTTATTTAAAATAAAATATTGGACATTTTTATTAATCATCTTCTCTAGAGCCCCACCTCTTACGGTACTACACAAATATGATTCCACTCCAGCCATTGCATTTGCGTTTGCGATGTTTACAGCCATGCGCTCTGCTCCTCCTGCATCTAAAGAATCTATAAGTTGGAGGACTTTCATTGTAATAGCTTTTTGATTTCTTGAGCAAAGGTATCCATTGTGTATTGCCTAGACCACTCTACGGCCTCTTTACTCATTTGTACAAGAGCTTCTTTGTTAGTTAACTGTTTTCTTAAATACTCAACATCGATATGTTCTGTATCATGTATGAGTATACCTCGCTTATCGTTTCCAATCATCCAAGGCACACATGATACACTCGAGACAATAGGAACTACACCCCAAAACATTGCCTCTGCGACAACCTTAGGCCATCCTTCACTTTTGGAGAGTAATATGAGAAGATCTGCATTTTTGTAGGCTTCTTTTACTACATGCCCAGGTTGGTTTCCTCGTATGACGATTTGATTTAAAATCCCATTTTCTTTCCGATACCACTTGATGTCTTCTACCACTGCCCCATCACCGTACATCTCAAGGGTAATATCTAATCCAGAGCTGCGTAAAGATTTTATAAGCTGTACTGTTTCAAAAGGTCTTTTATTTGCTCCCATAGTACCTACAAATATCGCTTTTAGAGGCTGCTCAAATTCTCTATCTATTATAGGCTCCTTTTCATTATCGTAATAGCTCGCTGTAAAAAAAGGTTTAATATTTTTTGTCATCCCTGGCCATTCTCCATATACAAGCACTTGCATATTCTTTGTAAGTGATGTATTAGAGAGAATCCACTTTTGTATGCTGTAGGCTAATGGTTGTTTGGATTTTGGATCCCAATTACCTGCATACTTAGCCGTTTTTCGCTTTCGCGGAAGCGTAACCTGTATTATACTGGCTAGCAAAGCAAGATTACCTGGACATCTTAGATGAATATGATCTGCTTTGCGCATGGTATTCCATAACAATATGGCTTGATATGGAATGGTTAGAAAAGAGATTAATGCTGATAATACTGAATGAAACTCCAGTCTTCGTAATGATTGAACTTCAAAATCTTGTATTTGAAAAGCTTGAGTTAAAAGATTACGATCATATTTAGTCGGACATACAAAAGAAACATCACTAGCATGCTGCATCCATATATCCATTTCCTTCACATAAGGTGCGTACGCTTCTTTCTCCCCTGAATTACTTAAAATAGGTGCATCAGATATGATGAGTAATTTCATAAAATATAGTCTGCAGAATCGTTATCACTTACTTTTATAGCCGGCACACCTACTACCGTAGTTCCCGCAACAACGTCTTTAACTACAAGACTATTTGCTCCTATCACCGCTTTATCTCCTACCTTTAACTTGCCTGCTATTGTGGCATTTGCTCCTATATAAACTTGATTACCTATTACTGGAATACCACGATGATCGCCGCGACCACTTACACCTATGGTTACTCCTTGAGAGATGTTACAATTCTTACCTATGATAGCCTTTGCGTTGATAATGATACCAGAATGATGGCCTATGTAAAATCCTTCTCCTATGGTTGCGCTATATGGAATGGTTATCCCTGTTAAGATTTCTATAGCTTTTAATTTGAGAACTCCTATAGCCAATAGTGGCCATTTTAATACTTTAGGCAGCTTAGATGTATAAATCCAATTAAAAAAACGATACTGTAACAATGCCCATAGCCCTTGCTGAGTCAACAACATTATTAAGGCCGACTTCCCGCTATAGTCCGTATATCTTTTGATGTCTTTTGAAAACTTCATTAATTAGGTTTATTAAAAGGCAAACTAAATATACCTACGGTTCTTCCCATTGCTTCTGTGAATGCTTCTTTACGTTCACTCGTAGTAAAGATATTCAGAAATCTAATACCAGTAAGCAATACGGTGATTTGATACCATTTGAGTTTGTTCCTAAATGATGGTTTGGGATGTTTTACTCGCCATACATACCAGCCATTGCGCACGACCATCTTACCGTAAGTGTATTTATTAGGTCTTCCTGCTGCATCGTGATGGTGTTCTAATTGTGCTGCTGTATTCACATACAAATCTCCTATATTAGATAATCGCAATGTAAAATCTGCATCCTCGTAGAGACCATAACCTTCAAAATATTCAGAAAACTTATGTTCTTTTAAAACAGCAAGAGGAAAACTAGAAACACCTCCCATTAACTGTTCTACTTTATAAATCTTACCAGAAGGTGGCAAAAAACTTATAGATCTACCATGACCAAATTCAGGATAAATGGCTGGTTGTGTAGTTTGTGCCAGCCCTAATTTTCTTCTTAGTTTGTAGCGACTGCTCTCCTTTCTCCTATAACCATCGTAATAATAATGGTTTAAATCCTCAACTTTTCCCTGTTCTGTCTTCTCCCAGGAAACTTCGTTTGTAATATAACCACCTACACCTACCGCTTTTGGATATTGAGCATAAGTAGAAACCAAGTTCTCAAAATAATCTGGATTTAAAATCGTGTCGTCATCAAGAAATGCAACTATATCTATCTCGTCATTGATTCTTGATATTCCATAATTACGTTGCTTCGTAAGTCCGCGACATTCTTTTGGCACTTTATGATAGCTTATAATGTTATTTCTGCTTTCGCGAAAGCGAGATCCCGTATCATCATCTGTAGAACCATCAATAATTAAAATCTCTTCAGGTACTTGAGTTTGCGCCATGACGGACTCCAACAATCTTGTTAAGGGATCTGGTCGCATGTAAGTGCAAATGATAAGGCTTAGTTTACACTGTTGCATCTTGAGCTAATTTTTGTGACCAGTACAGACTTTTACTCCATGCCTTTTTAAAATATTTATAATAAGCAATAGGATTGTTGATTGAGTAGTCTTTATAAAACTTGATAAACAAAGTGACTTTGTATCCTATCAACTGTTTTGGAGTATAATTCTTAGTACGATGATACATGATTTGTGGGGATGGCTTAGGTAAGACAGCATCTTCTTGCCATGGAAAAACATGTGGTTTTCTAAATCCTCCTACAGGAGCCTTTAAATGCAATAATTGAATTTGAGGCGCATATATCACGTCATATCCGGCATTACGTATTTGCATTCCATAATCTACATCTTCACCGTAACCATGCTCAAGTGCCATATCAAACTCACAACTCTCCGCTACTTCTCTATGTACGATAGAACATCCAGATCCAAATGCTGGCCATTGCAAGTAATTACTTTGCTTCTCTATTTCTCCTTTTTGCAAACAAGAAAAAGTCACACATTTTGCTTTGCTATCATTCATAAAATCTAAGATTCTAGTAGAAAAATCATTTTCAATACGCACGTCATCGTCAAATAACAAGATCCAGTTTGCACTACTCAAAGCTATTGCTCGATTACGAGCTCTACAGGCTCCGGTGATATGAGTGAACTCATGGACTATTTCAAAATCCCATTGTTCATCCTTGACAAAACCTAGATTGCTCGTTGCATGACCATCTGCATTTTGTTCAATAACTATAACTTTATTAGGCAGTATTTTTTGATTATTTAAATCAAGTAAAACATCCATCAAATAACCAGCTCTTCCCATAGTAGGAATAATAACGTCATATTTAAAGTTTGCCTTAGCATGGATTTTTTTAAAGATTTGCAATTCATGTATATCAATTTTCAACAAAGATTTTTTAATGAAAATTGTTCTCATTAATGAAATTACAGGAAAGCGTTGCTCATACCATAAATGACAGAGAAGTAAAATGAATACCCATCTAGTTCTATAATGTTGTTTTACAAACTTATAAAGTTCGTACGTTTTAAACTCTTCATTTTGAATGGTTGTAGGTATTTGATAGTTCAAGACACCTCGAGTTTGCGATAGTTTACCTATCGAATTTAACCAGTATAAATAATTCTTTTCATTAGAATGACTAAGAACACTTTCATTGATAAGGTTGGCATGCATACAAACTATAGCTGTTCCTTTTAACCAAGTGGGATACGTGACCTTTTTATTAATATTTAAAAAAGGACTATCCTCTACATATCCTATGTCTGGATGTGAATTATTGTAATTGGAGAAAAAGTATGCCCGATGATTTATTTCAGGTAGTGCAGCTTTAAATGCATCAACATCTGCTGTTTTCTCATAAACCAACAAGTAATTATCAGGGTTTTCATGAGCGCATTTATAAATAGCCTCAATTATTGGCAGTCCGTTATAATTGCCCGTAATCGCAATACCTTTATGGTGTACAAGGGAAATCATAAGGAACAAATACTTTTATAATACGCTATATTTTGATGAACTGTTTTATTAATATCGAACTGCTCTTCTGTTTTTACTCTACCTGCTTCTCCTATTTTCTCTACCAATTCTTGATCATCAAATAAATTTTTAATGGTGTGAACATAGGCATTAAAATCATCTGGATGATGCATAAAACCATTAACACCATGATCAATTAAATCTCGTGCCCAACCTATATCAGTATTAACCACTGCCTTCTTTAATGCCATAGATTCTATGGTTACCATTCCCAGAGTTTCTGCAAGCGATGGAAATACACAAACATGTGCTTTCTTGATTTGCCCTTGTACTTCCTCATAAGGTATTTTACCCAAATAAGAAATTCGAGCAGCAGCTTTTACTGTCATTTTATCTTTCATTAATTCCCAAGTAGATATTGATCCTGTTTGGACATCACCACTATCTGCACCTATAAAAACCAAAGTACTCTTAGGTTCTATCTCTACCAATTTATTAAAGACTTCTATAAGCTGGAAAACGCCCTTTTTCCTTATCAAGGTTCCTATATTAAGAATGCGATACTTTTCATATGTCCCTGGATCCGCATTATTAAATTTCTCTAATTCTAGACCATAATGAATGATTTTCAATTTATCCTTAGGCAAGTTGAAGAGTTCCATACTTTTTTCACCCGCAAAAGTAGTTGGAGCTATAAAACCAATTGCCTTTTTGACTGCTTGTTTTTCAAAATAAGCATTCTTCTTCTTTTGTAAGCGTCCTTCGATATGACAGAAATAGGTATCACTTCCGTGAAAACGTATTACCAACGGTTTCTTTAACTTCATAAATGCCGTGATCCCTGTCCAATCAGGTGCTTCTATAATATCTATGGTATCTGAATACTTGTTTAAATAACGACTAATATGTTTTCGGTATAGAAAAAACCCTCCATACCCATAACTCTTCTGTTTTATAACATGAAATATCACTCCGCCTTCGGTAAAAACCTCATCTATTTTTTGACCGTAGATAAACATACTCACTTGATGTCCTTCGGAAACTATAGCTGACACAAGGTTCTTTATACTTGTTCCCATCCCCCCAGAATTGCCTAATTTAGGATGAGGATACTCAGGTGTTAAATAGGCTATATGCATTAATCAAGAATTTGATGTATCCCTTCCCAAATACGCTCACTAGCCTTCTCAGGTTGTTCTGGTTTATTTACAATCCCAAACCATCTTTTTGTAATAGGCACTGGGTTAAGACTACCATTAAGTAAGCCTTTAATTCCATCATAAATATCTTCTTTATTCATTGCCCAAGTGACACTTGTATCATAATCTGGCATAGATCGAAAATGTACATATTTATAGTTCTGTCCTATATCACGTATTCCTTTTTTAAGTTGTGGCTGCTCATAGTTTGGATAGATTGTAGGCTTATCGTGAGCCACAAAGTCAAACACCATACTCGAGCATATGTTTACCACAAGCTCGCAGTGGTGACAGGTATTTACTAATAAAGCAAAATCTTCTTTGGTAGGCATCACTTGATTCCATTGTAAGCCCATTGGTTTCCACAAAGGATCTATAGGTGTTATGACATCACTATAGTTAGCCAAAACCTCATCATATCTACCCGAAAAGTCAATAGGGACCTTTCTATACACAATGGCTATATCTTCACCTTCTTCTCTCAATTTTCTTACTGCAATTGCCGTATCTTCTAGATAATATTGATCCAGTGGTGACGTGGTTTGATCATCCCCAGAAAAACAAATATATCGTGTCTCTTCGCTAAGGTTATGCTCTAGACAAAATTGCTTTCGCGAAAGCAAAATACTACTATCATAATGAGGCTCAAACTGCGGAGTTCCCGTTACAAATATCTGCTCTTCGCTCGTTTTTGGATAATACTGTAAGAGCTGCTCCTTCATCAACTCAGACCATACAAAATAGTAATCTGTCTCTATGGTGGTCATTCCCTTAGGCAGGTTATCCCAACTATATATCCAGCACGCAGTTTTGATTCCTAAATCTTTTGCAGCCAGTATAGGTGCAATGGCCTGTGTGGCGCGCTGTGTGGTGCAAAAAACAATATCTGGACGGTGTTCTTCTAGTTGTGCTTTAAGCTCCTGGTAGCGAACAGTAGATCGTTCGGCGGCTTGCATTTGGTTCATTATTCGTTGCCATCCCTTTGGTGTGGCACTAAACGTTTCGTGATACTTTACAAAAGCACTTTTTAAGGCTTTCTTTATACTATCCCACTGCAATGGAAAACGATAGGTAGGATAGACATGATCCTTTTCACGCTTTCGCGAAAGCGCAAGTTCTACCCTCTTCCTTGCGTGACTAAGTGTAGGTGTTTTAGGGTGAATCTTTGTGTTCACAATCTTCACTTCTTTATAACCCAATTCCTCTTCTAACGAAAATATCGTGTTATTCCAGTAAGTGATATCAAATCCTTGCGCTTCTCCCACTTCTTTAAACTTAGTAAAAGCAAAGTTGCGTAGGCCCACACCATCTGGGAAAAGAATAAAAACTTTATTTTTTTTAATCATATTTCATATACAGCTACTTACTGTAATAAGGTTTCTTTTGGTTGTATTCTTTTGTCATTTCGACCTAAGGAGAAATCACATTATCTAGCTCACGCAAAAGCTCAAAATACATTGCTTACTCTTCTCTGCTTACTCTGATGAGATTTCACTTTGCTCTAGCCTTTTGTCATTTCGACCTAAGGAGAAATCGCATTATCTAGCTCAAGTAAAAAGCTCAGATACAATGCTCACTCTTCTCTGCTTACTCTGATGAGATTTCTCGTCGCTATGCTCCGTCGAAATGACGACTCCTAATTTTTGTTAGTTTGCCTTAAACAAAGACTCTTAATTTACCTTAAACCTTTCTATATTTCAACTTATCTCTTTGTACTTGCTCAATAGGTAAAATGTCCGTCGCTTTATAGTCCAATGCTTGATATACCGCCTTTAAATCTCTAGAAAGCTTTCTCATTCCTGCTGGTTCTAGTGATGCACTGTGATCTGTACCTTTCCAAGTACGATCTAGTGTATAGTGGCGTTCTACAATGTTTGCTCCTAATGTATAAGCAGCAACGTCTACTGCAATGCCTAGGTGGTGACCAGAAAACCCGATGTGCTTTACACGATCACCATACTTTTCTATGAGTGTTTTAATATCCAGCAAACACACATCTGGAAAGGGTACTGGATATCCAGATGTACAGTTATAAAGTACTAGATCTTTACCTCTGTTATGCTTTTCAAAAAACTGTACTAGTTCCTCTATCTCATCTCTAGTAGTCATCCCGGTGGAGCAGTGAATCTCCCCTTTGTAATTCTCACATAACCACCCTAGCATTTCGTAATGGTTATTACAAGCACTAGGTATTTTTATAAACTCTGGATGAAGCCCTGCAATTTCCTTTGCACTCGTTGTATCCCAAACCGAAGTTGCATAGGTAATGCCTAACTCTTCACAAAAAGCCTTAAGCTCTGCGTGCTGATTCACATCAAACTCAAGAAACTCTCTATGCGCTCCATAAGAGTCTCCATACGAATTTACAGGGTTAGGATGTGGTGCTTCATATTGTTCTTTAGTAAGAAGTTCAATATTATGTCGCTTCTGGAATTTCACAGCATCTACGTTACAGAAGATTGCCGCTACTTTAATCATCTCCTTTGCGATTTCCATATCGCCTTTATGGTTTCCGCCTATTTCAGCAATTGTATAAGGCGTTTTGTAATTACTCATATCGGTTGTTATATTTTATAATAAAGTCACAGGCCTCACGTATCGCTCCTTCTGCACTATTGTTTTGTAAAATGATATCTGCGTGGTTCTTGATAGGCATCGTAGCATTTGCAGGTGTAAGTGACCACCCTGCTGCACAAATGTTTGCAAGATCATTCACGTCATCACCTATATATGCTATTTCAGAAAAATCAATCCCGCAATCTGTGGCAATTCTAGAAAGTAGACTATACTTGTCTTTCACTCCTAAAAACACGTCTTTAATTTTTAATTTCTTCATTCGGCTGGCTACTATTTGAGAATCCTCAGAAGTCATCACCATTACCTCAACCCCATATTGACGTAGAATTTCTAATCCCATACCGTCACGCATATCAAACTTTTTCATCAGTTCGCCCTCTGCACCATAATAAATACAGCCATCTGTAAACACACCATCTACATCAAGTATAAGATGTGTAATTCGGTTACTTTGCTTTTTCGTTTTTAAACGAGCGGCTAGCAATTCCTCAACGATTTTCCAGTCGGTCAGCGTGTCTATCTCTGTAAGACTATCCTCTGGCATGTGTACCGTAGCTATTTTACCACTGATTCTGTTCCCGCTTTCGCGAAAAGCGTCATGCGTTGTCACATAGCAAGCTCCATTCTCAATAAGTAACCCATCAAAATCTTGTCTACGCGGTCGATTAAACACATCATAATTTTGAGGTATTCCATCTGCATTCCAAGTGAATCGGTGTGTATTTACCACCGTAAGAGCCGAATCATTATTCGTACCTGACGCTACTGCATCTAGGCACGCATTTATATCTTGATAAGTTGTAAAAGGTGATGTTGCTTGAAGTAAACACAGTACATCAAAATCTTCTTTTAAACCAGCTACAAACTCCTGCATCCCCATTTCTGTAGAAGCAGTATCTGTAGCACTCTCGTCGCTACGTTGTACGGCTTTTACTTTATTTGTCCAGTGATATTCCTTTTCTACAAAAGCGATGATATCCTCATCATCTGTAAAAATATAAATAGTATCAAGACGTGAAGCTATAGCTTCAGCTAAGACCCAGCAGAATAGTGGGCGACCTAGGAGTTTCTTTTTGTTTTTACCTGGAATGCCTTTTGAGCCTTTACGCAGGGGTATAAAACCGATGCTTTTCATTGTGGTTGGGTTGTAGTTAAAGCTTTAACACCGCCTTAACTATTTATCCGATAAAAGTATGCATTTTTAGGTTAAAATACTTGTAGTAAACTGTACTTCTCAATTGGTTTTATTCCTGTCTATACTTACTAAGCATCTCAAAGAGTGCATTTCTATCTTGACTCAATTTACGAGCGAATAGTTTTTTACTACTTATGATACTCTCAAAGTCTGTTTCATCTAGAAAAGCTGGGTTTCCACCTCTACCCGTAGCCCAATCCATATACCGCAGGTCATCATGGTTAATAGATTCCTTAAAACTTGAGTTCATGAGCACTGTTTGAAAATACATCTCTTCTGCACAAAATGTAAAATTAAATCGCTTTAAAAATTTAGGATTTTCTTGAGTGTGAGTTATCACATATTGGACAGCTTCTCTAGTGAGAGACCAATATGTATTACCTCCATACAATTGACCCATAGATTTTTTTATAAATCTCTTAAACTTGAGACGTAATTGTAATCGCTGAGCAAGGTATATCCACTTATTAGTTTTTTTTGCGTTGAAAAGATCATAAAAGTTAAAGAAAACATTTACGGAATATCATTATCAATTACTTAATCAAGATTACTTTCTTTTCAATATAATAAATAGGAATTAAAATTAAAGCGTTGCATCGGATAAAATTTATTTTAAGTAGTGATTAAAATAGCTATTTATTATTGTTTATAAAGTCACTTACATCTTTTGTAAATAGTTTGGCTCCTTTATTATTTAGATGAGATTCGTCATAAAAATACTTTTCATCTTTATATATTGATTTATTATCGTCATAAATAAATAGACTAACATCATCAGGAACAAGCTGTAGAAATCTTTTTAAAAACCCCTTGTTAAACGAGCTTAAGTTAGGGGGGAAAATATAGTGAATTTTAATATTTTTTTCTTGACATAACTCTTGAATTTGATTAAGTGAGTTAATTTTTTCAACATCCTCTTCAACAGTATAGTCATCAGTAGGCTTTGATGAAATATTTGTGATATAAAGAGATTTTCCATAAAGAATTTGAGACCCATAGTCATCTATAAGCCAATTATTCACAGGTTTAATTTTATTAAAATTGAGTTGAGAGCTCTGTAATCTCAAACAATAGATATATCTTGAAGCAATCGAGTGTTTTTTCAACTTAATCAGCGTGTCATTTATTTCATTGTAATGGGCCAATGGATACAAACGATCATATCTAAAAGACAAGACTGGCTCTGCATCCAAAAGAGCAGGATTATCGATTACTAGAAATAAATCTTGAGGTACACTATTATGCAGCAGGTAGCTTTTGAAAATATAAGATTGAAAGTTTATATCACTCCCTCTATAAGATAGGTTGTATGTAGTAAGGCCTGTTTCATTTTCTAGTTGTTCTCCAATAAGATTTCCTATTCCCCTACTAGAACCTAAAATAATAAGTTCCTTATCCATTCCTCCCTCTAGAATCTTCTCTAGTTTTTTATCTGATTGCAGTTTACTAGTTTTCACTAAAATGAAGTAGGCGGCCTTATCAATTATGAAAAAGATTAATGCAAAAATCAATATAGTTTTGATAAATTTTTTCATTAAAATTGGAAATAAATAAATTCCTGAGTTGATTCATTGCTATATACTAAAATTAGCGCAAATAATAGTAAATAAAAAGACCATTTCACAACACGATAACGTTGCACTAATATATTCTCAAGAGCGTGCTTATCTCTTCTGCCTAACCACTCAACGCTCATAAATATAATAATCGTTACAATAAGATCCGAAGGTCTTATCTCAGGTAATGCAAACAAACCCGTTGAAAAGATATCTTCTATATATACCATGGCGTGACCCAAAGAGTTCGCTCTAAAAAAAATCCAAGCAAAAACAGTGATTCCAAATGTACCTAATATACTCAGCCCTTCTTTTAAAGAAGGTAGATAGCTATTAGTTGCCACCACACCTAAGTGATTCCGGTTGCGATTTGTAAGTAATAATGGCAAAAAGTAAATAGCATTAAGTAATCCCCAAATAATGAAAGTCCAATTTGCTCCGTGCCAGAAGCCACTTACTAAGAAGATAATAAATGTATTACGCACTTTCATCCACGTTCCTCCTCTACTTCCTCCCAATGGAATATAGAGATAGTCTCTAAACCAAGTAGACAACGATATATGCCAGCTTCTCCAAAACTCTGCGATGTCTCTTGAAAAATATGGCGTAGCAAAGTTTTGTTTTAAATCAAATCCAAACAGCCTAGAGGTCCCAATAGCTATGTCTGAATACCCTGAGAAGTCTCCATAAATCTGGAAAGTGAAAAATAGCGCTCCCATGACTAACGTACTGCCTGAGTAGCCTGTAGAGTTGTTAAAGATGTCATTTGCATACTGTGCACATTGATCTGCAATAACGACCTTTTTAAAAAGTCCCCATAAAATTTGCCGACAGCCGTCAACTGCCCTTGAATAATGAAACTCGCGTTTCTTATAGAACTGCGGCAATAAATCTGTTGCTCTTTCTATAGGGCCCGCTACAAGCTGAGGGAAGAAGCTTACAAAAGCTAGAAAGGAAACAATATCCTGAGTAGGTTCTAATTTCCGTTTATAAACATCTATAGTATAACTTAATGTTTGGAACGTGTAAAAACTAATCCCTACGGGCAATATAATATTTAACGTATTAGGTTGAATAGATGCTCCAAAGAAGGAAAAAGCTTCAATAAAATTATCAATAAAAAAATTATAATACTTAAAGAATCCAAGAAAGCCAAGATTCACTAGAATGCTTAGCCATAGATATAGCTTACGCCATGGCGTACGCTCTTCCTGAGTTAAAAATCTACCAATACAATAATCAACTAGGGAACTAAAAATGATAAGTGCAAGAAACCTCCAGTCCCACCAGCAATAAAACACATAACTAGCAGCAACAATTAGCGCGTTCTGTAGACCTAAGTTTTTATTTGTTACAAACCAATAAAGCATGAAAACTATAGGAAGAAATACGGCGAAGTCTAGGGAGTTAAAAAACATTTTTTTAATATTTTAAATCCCTTAATTGCTTCCTCTTCTCAATAGTATACAACTGCACTGGCTTTCTGTAAGATAATGTGCTTTTTATATTTAGAAGTGTGCCTATTAAAACTCGCCAATATGCTTTAAAATAAGTCCAATCACTCAATGCATATTTCCTGAAATTATGCAGCAATGTTCTTAGAATTCTACGAGCTGGTTTTGGGTAATACACTAGATAATAATTCAACACGTTACGCAGTTGGTGCTCAAATCTAAAATAATTACGGCCCATAACTTTACGTTTCTGAACGTTTACTCTATGGTTTACTTGAAGGTGGTAATCATACACAATATCATATCCAGCATCCATCACCTCTATAGCCAAAGCAGACTCTTCGCCATAAATATCCATCCATAAAGGGAAGCCATTTGTGGCTTCGTAGGCTTCTTTACTTACAGCGAAGCCACAGCCTACAAAATCATTTGTTTTATAAACATCACTCTTCACACAATTCTTTAAAGCGTCCTGATCTGTCACAAACAAACCACGAACTTCTTGGAAAGCTAGGATACCGAGATTTACGTCCCGATAGCTATCGGGATCGCGAAAGCGTGCTTCTACCTCCTCAATAAAATTTCGACTTATGGGATGTGCATCATCATCTAAACCAATAAAAATAGTCCCTTGTGCACCTTTATAGAGATGATTTCTTGCTGGAGAAGCACTTATGCTTTTTGAAACCTGACTCCATCCTACCCAAGGATATTCAGAAATTAATGGAGTGGTTTGCTCACAGCCATCTATAAACACAAGCACCTCATGATTGTCTAGATCAATCATCTCTTTGAGCCTATCGAGCGTGAGTCTCAAGTCTACAGGCCTATTTCTCGTAACGATTAAGAAAGAAATATCCATTAGGAATTACGATTAGTATAAACTTGTTGGTACAAACTAACTATTTGAGATTGTAAGATAGTTCTATTATAATTTTTACGAATAAATGCCGTGTTGAATTCCTGTGCACTCTTTCTTAGGGATTTGTCATCTAGTGCCTTTTCTATGAGATTTGCAATTCCATTAATATCTAATGGATCTTGAATAAGAAAACCATTTTTCCCATCTGTGATGACCTCTTCTGTTGCTCCTCCTGGATTAGATTGAATGGGAAAAGCGCCCATCCCCATTGCTTCTAGAAGCGCGTTTGGCATTCCATCAGAAAGGCTATTTGCTATATGAATACAGCTATTACCCATCACTTTAAGGAGCTGCACGTTGTTTATAAATGAATGTCGAGAGTAGATTTGCATCGCTAGTAAAGATAGTCGTTCTGAGTTTTTTATCTGTGTTTCAATACTGCGATCTGCACTATAAATGATAATTTGCTTGTCTTGAAGAATGGCCTTATCAACTCGTTCTAAAGCGTTTAAGACTATAGATGCCTTTCCTACTCCGTCATCATATCCCTTTATTAGAATAGTATTTCTATGTTCTAACCTTTTTATTGAAGACGCTTCTATAGTCAAACCTCCGTTGCCTGGAAATACTCCCAAAAATGTTTCTTCAAAGCCGTTTGCTTTGGCAATAGCTTGATCTCTTTTACAATCTGTAATCAAGTAATCTGTTCTTTTTAAAAATGCCGTTGCTGCATTTTGAGAAACGCCTAATCGTTTGAAGTCAAAAAGATCACTCCCCCAAGAGGAATAAATTAATGGAACTGGTAAATCTTGAATAACAGAAAGTATTGGAAGTCCTGAGAGTTGCATCTCAAAACAATGGATAATGTCTGGTCGTATTTCTTGGTACGCTTTCGCGAAAGCGTCCTCAACAGCGTGTTCATTCCATTGCTGAATGGTCTCATATAATTTGGGTAATGCACCTTTAATTCTAAATCTTAGAGGAAAATCCCATTTGAGCTTCCATCCTTTAATCTGTGTAACCCAAGGGATTTTTTGAGATGACGGACCACTGTCTGTAATATCAAACCAATAGACTTCATACCCAGCTTCTTCCAGCTGGTTTACCCATTGAAAAAAGTGATGATTCGGTATGGCTACGGTTAGAATTTTCAATTAAGTAATTCTTTAACAACGCTAATGTATTGAGAAGCAACCTCTACATTACTATACTTTCCAAGATAACGTTCTCTTACTTGTCTTTTAACTCTAACTAGCTCATCTTGGGATAAGGACTCAACAAACTTAATTGTATCTAAAAGCGATTGAGGGTCATTTATATCAAACCAAAATTGATTATCTGTATCCTCTAGACGTTCTTGGGTTGCACCCACTTTAGTCGAGATGATTATTTTACCGGCTGCCATTGCCTCTATACCTACTAAAGGACCAGCCTCCTCTAACGATGGAATAATTAAGACATCTATTTTAGAAAAAAATATTGTTATCTCTTCACTTTTTAATTTACCTATGAAAGCGCGTTCTGTTCGCTTTGAACAAAATTCAATTACCTCACTTTTAAACGGGCCATCACCAGCAAAAATGATAGGTATTCTTAATGAATCTGTTATTTGCAATAATTCTAAAATTCCTTTTTCCTTGCCAAAACGACCTAGATAACCGTAAGTGATATTTTTACCGTAATCTAATGGAATTTTTAATAGCTGCCCTTCATTTAAAGTAGTTTGATCAATAATTGTTTTATTGTTTGGCCATATTTTATCCGCAACAAGACCATTGAGCTTAGAATGTATTAAAATTCTATAATCATTTTTAAAGATAGACTTCAACTCATCGGTTATTCCATAAATTGTCCCAGTTGTTCTAAAAAGAAACTTTTTTTTGTGCGTAAATGAATAGTCAACTATTTCTTTTAACCATTTTGATTGAAAATCTCCACAGAAAACAATAACATCATTTTCTGAGATAGCACTCTGAATTGTCTGCAAATAAAGCTTATTAAAATCATAAAATTGATGCGTAACTTTATTTCCCATAAATGTAATGGGAGCATCAACTCTACCATTCAAAAATTTAGAAAGCTTACTCGACAACCTTATCAATAAATGCTCTTGATATATTTTTCTTGATACGTTACTCCAAGTAAAATTTTTATGATTTAATAATGCATATGACTTTTCTGTCATATGAATAGTGGAAAGAAAGTTTACCGTATAAAATTCGACAAAACTATTTGCTAAAATTTTTGCTTCAACCTCTCTACCTCCAAAATCAGCTATTGGACCAATTATAAGAATTTTAACTTGGTTTATCATTTTTAACTTCTTCTCTGTTTGTACAACATAGCTCTCTTTTCTATAAGATGCCAAGATAAATAACCAAACAAAATTGATATAAATATTGAAAGAATAATAAAAACCGCTATACTAGGTCTATATAAATAGATTAGTAATTGTTGTACTGGAAATGCATAGATATAAATCCCATAAGAAGGGTCTCCAAATTTTGAAAAATTAGAGATGTGCTTAACAGGAAGAAAGCCTAAGCCTATAATAAGGGGAGGAAGTAAAATGTGCTTTACTTCATTATATAAGCCTATTTTAAAGCAAACTAGTATTGTGATACATAGTAAACCAACAAGCATTTTACTATTCCATTTAATAAAGTCTGCTATTGCAAGTAATGATCCTATCACAAAAAAACTTCCAAGATTTAATATATGTAAACCTTGCATACCTAATATCTTAACTCCTGCAAATTTATCTATCCAAACGTGGTATATACTCAACATTAGCACTGCTATAAAAGAAATCAAGATTGCCATTAAAACAGGCCTTCTTTTAATAAAAAACAGCAGAGCTATTGCTATGTATAATGAAAACTCATAACGTATGGTCCATAGTGAGCCATTTACTGAGTGATAAGGATTGCCCTCAAAAACTCCAGAAATAACTCCCTGAAATCCGTATAAGGATAAATTATTAGGTAGATACGTCCAAAAACTTGAATTTAATAATAGTGGTGTTTTACCTTCATATATCAAACCTACAAGCAAAAGTGATAAAAGTAGCACTACTAGTAAAGCCGGAAAAACTCTTAAAACTCGTTTTTTTAAATACTCATAAAAGTGACTACTTCGTTCAAAACTTTTAAAGATAAAATACCCACTTATTACAAAAAAACCACTCAAACCTATACTAGAAAAACTAACTTGATTATTAGTAATTTGTTGTAATAAATCTTGCTGACTTTCTAAGCCAGACAATGCATATGAATGCGTAATAATCACAAATACAGCAAACAAAAACCGTAAAAAATCAAAATTATTTTCTCGACAAGAGCTAAGATGGTTTTGCAAACTAAAATTTTTTAGGTTTAATAATTATAAACTTAATAGTATGGATATAACGCCTAAGAGTATACCAAAGATCAACTAACAGCCCTACTTTAAGCCTAAAACTCGTTGCAATAAATCCCTTTGTAGCAGATAAGAAACTAACATCTTGATGCCACAGCTGATAATTACCTATTAAATCATTTTTAAATCTAAAATAGAGTTGCTTTTTAGTTCTTTTTATTTCATAGTGGAATATGGATGGAACAAAGTCAATCTCATACCCTGCTTTTAGAACTCGGGTAGACCACTCTTTATCTTCAAAAGTGGCTACGTTTTCATTAAAAGAAATAATTTCCGAAACAGACTTTCTAAAGGCAGATCCAGAAAAAATGAGGCCTGCTTTATTAGGATCCTCATTCGCACTTACCTCGTTTATATAGCTTCTATAATCGCTAGAACTATGTAAACAACGAAGCCCTGCGAGCTTATCATTATTTTTAAAGCGTTCTTTAATAAGTTTAAAAAAGTCGTGACTTACTGGGTATGAATGAGCACTAAAGATTACAACAATAGGATGGCTTGCTTTACTAGCCGCAAAGTTTGCACTACCGCCATAAGAGAAATGCTCAATACTCTCAAAACGACAGCCATAGTTTTCTGCAACTTGTTTACTATTATCTGTAGAGAGGTTATCAATAACAACTATTTCATCAACATCCTCTGCATATCTAGCTACTAGATTTTTGAGTAAAAACGTTAGGGCGGTCTCTTGATTCTTATTTCTTATTACAACAGAAATTTTCATAGTAATTACCCTTTATTTTTAGTCTTTAAAAGCCCCAACAACCTAAAAGGCTCTAGTAAAACTTTTCCTAGCTTATACTCTATACTATTTTGTAAGCGTTTCTCTTTTGCCCTGCTTATCTTAAGGTGGTAAGTAAAAACTTCTACACAGTTTTCAAAATCTTCAATATAAAGTTCTTTATGCTTAGTGATAATGTACTGTTTTACAATTTCTGTGTGATTATTAATTGTATCTACAAGCATAGACTTCTTTGCTTTCCTATAGTAAAATAAATATTCAGGAATTATTTTATATTTCCACCCAGATTTTGTGATTGCAATCCAAAACTCCCAATCTTCAAATCCTTTTTTCATAGACTCATCATAGCCTCCCACTGCTTTCCAGAGGCTCTTCCGGTATAACGATGTAGCAACTAGTTGATTTACATAAAGTAAGTGTTTATAACTCTCTCCTTTAGGTTTTAGCTCATTAACGATATTACTTATTGTTCCATCAAAAAACTTACTATAACAGGAAACTACAGCCACATCATCATTAGTTTCAAGAACTGGGACAAGTGTACTTAATAACGCTTTATGTAAAACATCATCTGCATCTAGCGGAAGGATAAATTCTCCACGACTTATCTCTATACCAGCATTACGAGCGCTAGATAGACCACCATTAGTTTTTTTTATGTACTTAAACCTTGCATCTTTTGTACACCACTTTTGAGCCACATTTTCAGTACTGTCTGGACTTCCATCATTTACTATGATACATTCCCAAGCATCAAAAATTTGATCTAAAACAGATTGCAAACTCTCTTGAAGATAATCAGCTTGTTTATAGCAAGGAACGATTATGGAAACCTGAGGTATAGTCATCACTTTGCACTTACAAGTTGTTTTAAAAATTTTATAGGTAAAAATAGACTATGTCCTAACCTGTACTCCCTTCCTTTTTGAAGTTTTTCTAATTGGTTTTGGGCAATATTATTTTTATAAATCATTTGCTGTAAAATGAAGTCTAAATTTTCGGTATATAAGTCTTTATGCTTTTTAAAAATTTTCATTCTCAATTCCTCATCATACAAGGCTATGGCAGTTGTATCCCTTGAAGATTTTTTTTTGCGGTAATTAAAAAGTGATTCTTTTATAATTTCCATTTTCCAAGAATTTCTCAAGATTGATAACCAAAAATCCCAGTCTTCATATCCATTTTCAAATTGTGTGTCATATCCTCCCACTTCCACCCAGCACTCCTTTCTAAATAAAGCAGAAGCAACACCATTGTTTTTTGTAAGAAAATCAGTAACTGTGCGACCTTGTGGCTTTATAATGTCTTTATTTACTACTCCTTCTCCAAACTCTTTATAAAAACAACATACTACACCTACCTCAGTATTATTATCAAGAATATTAACAGATTTCCCTATAAATGTGTTTTCAAAACTATCGTCAGCATCTAGGGTAAGTATATACTTAGTCGTAGCTTTATTTATTCCATAATTTCTCGCTGTACATACACCTTGATTTTGTTGGTATAAAATTTCTACTCGATCATTGTTTATTTTTCTTAAAACTCCCTTTGTTTCAGTGTTAGAACCATCATCTACTATATAGATTTTATTAGGCAATATGGTTTGTGCAAACACTGATTGTAGTGCCTCTATTATATAGACACCATCATTATAACAAGGTATAACAACTGTTACTTCATTACTTACTTCTTCTGCCATATATTATAAAAATAGGTAAAGTATATTTTTGCTAGAACAACTTACTTTATGAAGAAGTTACACTACAGGTTTTATTTTAATAAAATTTTCATTAAACTAGTTTTACGCTTTCGCGAAAGCGTAATATCAAATTTTTTCTTTGTTCTCTCGCGATCTTAGCTAATTTGTAACCTTTTCCTGTAATATAGCCAGAAATAATAGATAGCGGATACATCAATCCGCTTATACCATTTATTCTCGCTAAAAACAGTGTTGCACCTATAACATTTTCCGGAAATACTTTCTGAGTTGCTACTTTATAAGTTAATAATACGTGACTTGATAATAACCATCTCAATAGCGCTTCCGGAGCAAGATCTTTAACATACTTTGCAGTAATGTAGTAGAGCTCTGCATTCATTATGTCAAAGCGCAACATATCTTTTTTTGCTTTTACTACAAATCCATCATCGTGTATTCTTCTATGTGTAAGAATCTTATCTATTAAAAAACCATTAGTAGTAAGCAAAAGTAACCTTATATTATACTGGTATTCACTCGCTTGATCTCTAATATCTCCCTCAAACTTTAGTTTATTTGCAAATTCTCTTTTTACTAATAAATCATTTGTTATCCAGGCTGTTTTAAACTGCGCATATCGTAGAGCAGATATAGGTGAATTTTTACGATCTATATTGTAAGGTCTTTCTAAAAGTCCTTTAGTATCAAAATTTATACAGTCTGCTACTACAAAATCATATTGACTCTTTTCTAGGGTATTAATACTTACTTCAAGATGAGTGGGTAACATTACGTCATCACTATCAAAAAACTTTACGTAATCACCCTTTGAAAGTGTAAACCCATAATTTCTAGAATGATTTGCACCTTTTTTTTGTGTCTCTGGCCTTAGTGTATAAGTAAACCTTTTATCATTTTCGACGATAGAAGCTACAATCTCATTTGTATTATCTGTAGATCCATCATCTACAATAATGCACTCAAAGTTCTCATACGTTTGCTGTGCAATAGATTGTAAGGTTTCGAGTATATAAGGAGCTCTATTATAGGTCGCTATTATTATTGATATCATAACGGTTACTGTCTTTTAAAGTTTAAAATATGCTTCACAACTCTCAAACTATCTATTATTTTATCTCCTAGCTTAAAAGACATTGATTGCTTTACCTTTTTCTGGCGACGTCTTAATTGTATGTTTTGACTTATTAATTGCTGGTAAATATATGAAGCGTTTTTCTGGTAGAGATCCTTATATTTATAATACATATACATCCTTAGCTCCATATCATTAGGAGTAGCTGTATAGGTTCTTGAACCTGGAGTATCTACATAATTAAAAAGTACTTCTCGTAGAATCCCAAAGGTAAATCCAGCCTTTAAGATTCTAATGTTAAGATCCCAGTCTTCATACCCTTCTACCATTTTCTCATCGTAACCTCCAGCCTCAATTATTGCTTTCTTTTTAAACAAAAGACAGGAAAGTGCGCCATTATTAAATAGACAGGACTTTAAAGAAATTTCACTGGGGATATAGGGTAATACTTTCTTGTTATCAATAATTCTTACATATCCACACATCACGGCACCATAATTTGCATCTTCAGCAAACTTCAAAATTGCCTTTTCTAGAAATGTAGGTTCAAAATAATCATCTGCGTCAAGCGTCAATATAAATTTGCCGCGAGCTTCATTAATCGCAACATTTCTTGCTTTTGAAACACCTTTATTTTCTTGGTTAAGTATTTTAATTTTTTCGTTCTCTTTTGCTATGTTTTGTAACACTTGAAGAGAATTATCTTCAGAACCGTCATTTACAACTATAATCTCATCTATAGCAATGCTTTGATGTAATAAACTATCAACAGCTCTAACTATGGTAGATTGTGCATTATAACATGGAATCACAGCAGATACAAGCATGGTGCAAAACTAAAGGTTTTAAAACTTATTATCATCTATGTGTGGCTTTGTTTCGCTTTCGCGAAAGCGTGATAACAACAATCTTAGTCATTCAAAAGTAATTCTCTTTTTAAGATCTTTTATTTTTTAAAAT
>OJBP01000223.1_pt1 | contig 35956 bp, 34 predicted proteins | sample 1590691 | NCBI WGS metagenome assembly OJBP01 (sample SAMN05416848, study PRJEB24817) | seawater metagenome | isolation source: Sea water | place: Canada:Atlantic | collected 2013-07 | reverse complement strand
TACACTATCCTCTTCGTCGGCAGCGTCAGATGTGTATAAGAGACAGATATTATAGAGTTTAATAGCACAGGAACAATGCAACAAGTAGATCTTGTAACCTTGGTTAAAGATGCTATATTTCTTTTTCCAGAACGTGATGGAGCTACTGGAATAGTAGAAACACTTACCGTAAATAATGTAGAAACTTCGCTAGAAGGACGCTATCTCATGGATGATGAGCTTACTTTTACAAATGATAAGCCTTATGTAATTTATGGATATATGGCTGTAGGAGATCCTAGCGGAATTGACGCTAAAACGCTCAACATAGAAGCTGGCGCACGCATTCACTTCCATGCAGATAGCGGCTTACTCATTGCAGATAATGCATCGCTACAAGTAAACGGATTATTAAGCACAGATAGCGTACTTCTAGAAAATGAAGTAATTTTTGAAAGCGATAGACTTGAGACTGTTTTTTCTAAAGTTCCAGGTCAATGGGGAACTATCTTACTTACAGAAGGTAGTGTAAACAATACCATCAATCATGCAACTATTAAAAATGCCACGGTAGGAATTCTTAATGAATCTAGTGCTAACAACTCAGCTACCCCAGGTTTAACACTTAGCAACACTCAGATCTACAATGCATCTGCTGTGGGGTTACTCAATAGATTTTCGGCTGTGGAGACTTCTAATACTGTGATTAATAACTGTGGCCAGTTTGCTATGCTTATACAACTAGGCGGTAGCTACAATTTCACGCATAGCACCTTTGCAAATTACTGGACGCAAAGTTTCAGAAATACGCCCGCAGTATTTATAGACAATACCCTACTAAGTGGCGACACTCTTGAAGTAGGCGAACTTGCTCAAGCTAATTTTACAAATTGTATTATATACGGTAATCAGGATGAGGAGCTAGGTTTTAATAAAGATGACGGCGCTCCGTTTAACTTCAAGTTTACAAATACTCAGATTCGTTTTGATGATGATTTTGGAGATTTTAATGAAAATCCGTTATTTGATTTTACAAACGTAAGCCTCTATCAAGACATTATAAAAGGTGGAGATCCAGATTTCTTTGAGCCAACAGAAAACATGCTCCAAATAGGAGAAAACACAGCAAGCAACGGCCTCGGACTTCAAAGTGCTTCAAACCAATTCCCGATAGATATTATAGGCACGAGCCGCACGAGTAATTCAGACTTTGGGGCGTATGAAAGTGTTGTGTTTCCTGAGTAATCTTAAAAGATCAAATAATGAAAAGAACAACTTTATTACTTGCCCTAATTTGCGCAGTCATGTCTACATCTGCTCAAAGTGAACAGTTTGATATAAAAGCTTATGGAGAATCCATAGCAAATGGATATGACTTTTTTGTAGATAATAATGAACCATACCCGATAAGCATCAAAATAAATTTTGACCTTACTAATTTAAAAAGTAAAGATAAAAACGGTACTGTTTATGTTATTCCAGCTCACTCAAAAAGACAACTCACTAATTCACTAGCCATAATAAATAAAGTAAAAGCCTATAAATACTCTTACAAAACCTTTTTTAATAAAGGTAATCACCATAAAACGTTATATGATGAAAATCACATATATGACCTACCATTTAAAAAAGGTGAGGAGTATCTTTTATTTCAAGGTTACAATGGGAAGCAAACGCATCAAAATGAGAATTCATTAGACTTTACCATGCCCATAGGGACGTCTATCACTGCGGCGAGAGGAGGCATTGTTACTACGGTCATTGTAAATAACAATAAAACTTGTTTTAAGCCAGAATGCCAACAGTTCAATAATAAAATAACCATCTATCACGATGATGGTACATTTGCAGATTATGCACACCTAAAATTTAAAGGATCTACTCTCCAGGAAGGCACCGTAGTAAAGCAAGGAGAACTAATAGGATACAGTGGTAATGTAGGCTATAGCGATGGGCCACATCTACACTTTGTAGTTTATAGACAAGAGATACAAGATAGACATACCATCAAAACCAAATTTAAAATTGATTCAGGTGACACAGTACTATTTCTAAAAGAAAAAGAAAGTTATAAAAAAGGTTACTAAAAGAATTTTACAAACTCAACCCTATTAAAAACGCACCATCACTGCCTCCTAGTGCTCCTTGTCCATACACATAGTCAAAACGTAATAGCCTAAATTTACCCCAACCTACATTTCCTATTCCTACGGTAAATTCTCTATAAAACGAGCTTTCATTTGTGCTAAGCACGTGTGCACCTGCAATAAGATTAAAATTAAGTTTATTTACTAGCGGTATCTTTCCTAGTACCCAACCTCTAAAATTATGCTCAACATGCCCTTCTACATACCCTTGGTTTGTACTACGTTCATAATAAGGTAAGACATTAAATCGATTGAGGCGTGATGGCTCAAAAAAGAGCGAGCGATTACCATTAAAATGCTGTCTATCTATAAAACTCACACCTTTTGCAGTGCCTAAGAAGGTCCCAGCGCGCACATCATAAGACATTCTACCCTTATTACTCACATTAAACTCTTGTTGAGCGACAACGCGTAGTTGGTCAAAGTTATAATCTGATCTAGAAGCTCCAAAACCTTTTTCATACACTAAGGTAAGTGATGGATATTTTTCTGAAGTAACATTAAATTTCCCACTAGGATAGCTGTAATATTTCTGACCAAAATTTGCCGTTGCACTTAGAAGCAACTTCCCGATGGAGTGCGCTTCAAAAGCTCCGTTCTCAGTATCAAAAGAATTGAGCGGATTATTACTGGTATACTCACGATCATCTTTCGGGAAGAATGTTTGATCTGTAGTGTTGAAAACAGGATTACGCTGCTCGTAAGCAATAATGGCGTTTGCCCGCAAGCCATTCACTATTTCTTGTCCATAGTATAGTTGTGCAAATTCCTTTTCGTAATATTTTGCAAAGTTCTTTTCTTGAGTTAATGTGAGGTATGAATTTATAATAGGGCGTACAGGGTCTGCATTATTTACTTGTAAAATATCAACTCCTCCCGTAGCGCTTATAGTGGCTCTATTAGTACGATTAAAACGCCTAGTAAATCCTAATGTGTAACGCAAACGATCTTCTGAGAATCCGTAGTTCGCTTTCGCGAAAGCGGAAAGAGATTTACTATAATCTTCATCACTCCAACTAGATTAAGTTGCCTGCATGGTTCCGTTCCAACCTTGAACGGTATTAAACTGAATATTCTGGATAGGTGGCGTGATTCCAAATCGCCATTTATTATAAGTATCTGTATAAGAATATCCAAAGATGGGCGAAGTAATCTTAAATCGATTGCCTCGGTCATCTATAGAATCTAGGTACTTCTTTGATTTTCTTATAACCTGTATGCTATCTTTCTTTACGTAGTCATCTATCTCAAGTGAGGTTAGCGGTACTGGACGGCTGCGTTCCCAAAACACACTATCTTTTTTATTTGCCTCATCTGCAAAAGACAAAATCTCTGCCGAAAAAGAGTCCTTCGTAAACTGAGGAGCAAACTCATAATCAGAATAAGCTGCTGTAAATCTACCATCACCTTTAAGTCCTAAAAAACCAAAGCTAAAGTCTATGACTTGTGAGATTTTCACCCACTGACTAAGTGAGGATTCATATTTAAAATTCTGCTTAAAGTTGAGATTTTCAATAAATGGCACTTGAATCGCACTACCATCCGTTTGTAAATCTACGCCATAAAGTTGCCATGAATCTTCTACAATATAGATGGTTCCAGTAAATACGCGGTCGTTTTCTCTACGTGGTGTTACCGTTATTTTATTGATGAGTTGGTCGTTTTCAAAAAACGTTCCTTCAAGATTATACTTGTAGTAAGAGAATGCATTACTAGCGATAGGAGAAATGATCTGCGTATTGAGATCTAGGGTATTTTCATAAAAAGAGAAATTTGCATCGCTCGCAGTATTAAAGCTAAAACCGTTATCATCTCCACTTACTTTACTCGCTACGATTACCTCGCTAAAATTATCTGGCCGCTGATATTTAATATTTGAAATAGTCTCACTTAGATATATGATACCTGTACGTGTAGAGTCCAGACCACCGCCTAGATCTCCTACTTCTTGCCCTAAAATTTTATCTGGTGCATCTTTTACCTGCCACAGCCCTCTAGAGTAAAAGGCAGCAGTATATTCTCCTATATTGCGTAAATTCTTTTTTCTTGAGGATATTGCTCCTTGTATAATGTGATCTGCAGGATTTATACCAGCTTGCACGATTACTTCATCTAGGGATGTAGAAGATTCTTCCATTACAACAGAAACTGTCATTTCTTCAGAATTTACCTCCACTTCCTTTATAACCGTTGCATAGCCTAGAAACTGAAAGGTGACATTTAATGTTTCTCCTTGATCTATTGCCAGTAATTCTAGAGCGTATTGCCCATCACCATTTGTGGTAGTACCTCGGTTAGTATTTTCTATAAACACATTTACAAATGGAAGCGCCTCACCTTCTTTACTTACTACAGTACCTGTAATCTGTGCAGCTGTAACAAAGGAAAAGAGCAGTATAAAAACTAAAGAAAAGTATGTACGCATGTGATTGTCTTAGAAAATGGAAAATTATGAATTACTAAAGATAAGATACTGAGCACAAAGCCATATACGAATCTGGTCTTCATTATCTTTCTTAAGTAATGCTGTGATGTTTGGGTGGTTCACCAGCTCGTTAAAAAATCGCTTAACCTCGGTATCGTCTATATCAAACCTATCTTTTATAAAATAGGCATGATATTCATATAGACTTTCATAAACGGCGATTTTCTTATCTATTTCTACATAACGTTTAAGCCTTTTAGTACGGCCAGTAATAGCATTAATTATAGGGTCTACTTGTAGACTGCCACCTAATAAACTAAGTAGATGAATAGGTTTAAAATCTCCTGCTGTATGTAACCTACGTTCATTTGCAGTTGGAATTTTTCGTTCTCCCTGTATAATACCTACGCTTTGTACTGTTATATCTGGCTGTTCCTTTATGATCACTTCATCTAGCTCATTTCTTTGTTCTTCTAATGAAATAGATAACAAAGGTTCATTTGCAAGCTGCTTGTGTATGATAACAAATTTCTCTTTGGCCGAAACATGGGATACAAGTAATACATCACCCACATCTACTTGTAGCCAGAATATTCCGTTATTATCTGTAGTGGTACTCCCCTGTGAGTTGAGATTAGTCACGTGAGCAGACTCTAGAACTTTATCTTCAAGAGTAACCTGTCCTTGCATAGACATAGGAAACTGTGCAACAACTTGGATGGTGATAAATAATAAAAGTAGAAGTAATCTTAAACGCATAGAGTATAGTACTCTATAAAAGACGTTATAAAATTATAAATAGTTGCCTAACAAAATGTTAAACTGAGAAAATGAGTTTTAATTATTAAAAGACTTCTTGATGCGATCTAAGTTTTTCTTGTTATCTCGATCTTTTATAGTTTCTCGTTTGTCGTAGGTTTTCTTTCCTTTTGCAAGTGCAATTTCAAGCTTTGCAAATCCTTTTTCGTTTGTAAATAAACGTAGTGGTACAATAGTAAGACCTGATTTATTTACCTCACGCTCCCATTTTTTGAGTTCGCGTTTGTTGAGTAATAATTTACGTTGATTTTTAGGCTGGTGATTAAAATAGGTAGCATGAGAATATTCTTGCACCGTCATATTAATCACAAACATTTCTCCATGATCATTAAACTCACAAAAACTCTCTGCGATGGAGGCTTTACCTTCTCGTATTGCTTTAATCTCTGTACCCGCAAGTACGATTCCAGCAACGAGCTTATCGAGTAATTCATACTCAAAGCGCGCCCTTCTATTCTTTATGTTAACCGTATTTGACATTATAACAAATGTACAAAGTTGAAAAGAAATCTAACCTGAAATTAATCTTCAAATCAAAAAAATCATCTCTTGACTCCTAGTCTTATTTTTAACAACAAAGAGATTGTATTTTTGTAGCCTTAACACAAGCCATTGTAAGAAGTAATTATTGCTAACGACCACACCACTCAGAAAACCCTTTATATGTTTCGATTTCTTTCGGCGATTATCTTATTATTCATTATCACAAGTTGTTCTCAAAAAACACCCACTGCACAAGAGATTGTAGATAAGGCCATAGCAGCTTCTGGTGGGTCTCAAATTGAACATGCTAGTATTCATTTCAAGTTTAGAGATTTCTACTATAGAGCCACTCGCAATGAAGGTTTACGCACCTTAGAACGTTGTACGGATGCTGAATGTCAGGTACAACAAGACGTTATAAAAGATAATGGAGAATTTGTACGCTTTCGCGAAAGCGCACCTATCCCAGTAGCAGATAGCATGAAAAATCGTTATGCAAATAGCGTTAACTCTGTTCATTACTTTTCTGTACTTCCATATGGGTTAAATGATCCAGCAGTAAGAAAAAATCTAGTGGATGAAGTTACCGTAAAAGGCGAGTCTTATTACCGTATTAAAGTAGCATTTGCACAAGAAGGTGGTGGTGAAGATTTTCAAGATGAGTACATGTATTGGATTCACAAAGAGAATTACAACGTAAATTATCTTGCTTATAATTATCAAACTTCTGAAGGTGGCACGCGTTTTAGAGAAGCTTACAATGAACGTATCATAGAAGGAATACGCTTTGTAGATTATCGCAATTACAAACCAGAAGAGCAATTTCCTGCGCTTACCACGCTTGATAATCTCTTTGAAAACAACAAGCTCAATCTTTTAAGTAAGATTGAGCTTGAGAATATCACTGTAACTATCTGTCCTGATAATTGCTAGTCTACTACCGTTGAGATATTTTTTCTATCGATTATCTCTCCCGTTTCATCATTTACAACAAGTTGTACGTGGTAAAGATGGAAATACTCAGACTCATCAATATCTTTAAAAGAGTTTTCACCTAATGCAGCATTTGCAAAATTAGGAGTGGTGTTGCTATGCCCTACCACTACAATATTTTTACCTGCAGTATCAAGTTTAAAATCTTCTGAAAATAGCTCCGAAGGATTATAGGATTGTATCTCAACATTATTTGCCACAGCAGTAGGTTCTGCAGTGCGCATTGTACGTATATAGTCTGTTGAGTACACAGCATCGATATCCTTATCTGAGAAATAAGCCTTCCATCGCTCTGCTCTTTCTTCTCCTTCTATTGTCAGGTCTGGATTACGATTACTAGGATCACTCAAATCTTTTTCTGCGTGACGAATAAAGTAATAGTTTGTTGTAATCGTGTTAGAAGGTGATTCCTTCTTTTTCTGACCATCACAGCTTAAGGTTGTTGCAGTAACCACAAAGAGAAATAATAGAATGCGCATCATAATAATTTATTTTATACTCAAAGATACATTTTTGTAAGGTCTCTTATAAACAACCGACATATATAGTGTCTTGATACTTAGTTTAAGTAACATAGATAAAATCTGCTATGAAAAAGTAAAATCCGCTTCCATAATTGGGAGCGGATTTTGTGATTTATAGGTATGGCAAGACGTTGAGTTATGCGCAAAAAAAACACAACTTGCGTTGTGTTTTTTTTCATTTTCTCTACATAGAGAAATACTGCACTAGCGTATAAGAAGCTATTAAGAATGTGGAGAATATTACATATACTCCTAAAATTAAGTTTCTTCCTTGCCTTGGGTCTTGTAACTGTGTTGTGTGAACTTGAGTTTTCATAATGTCGATTTTTAATGATTGATTGATACTATAAAGACGACACACTACACAAAATGTTACAGTTATGAATCTGATGTATCTTCTGTCTCCTCAGTTGTAGTGGTTTCTTCCTCCTCTACTTTCTGGCTTTCTGTAATTGCCATTCTGAGTTTACGTAACTTAGATTTCCACATATTCAAATCTTCCTTATGACGTGCAATGTTCTTATGAACCTCTGCAACCATAGGGTTATCATCTGCCACGTGTTGGAAAAAGCCTAGATTATTCTCTAGCTGATTAATCTCTGCTTTTACCTCATCAATCTTCTTACGGATAAAGAAACGCTCTCTCTCAATAGCTGCTTCATCGTCAACCATAATACTCATACGGTTTTCATACTTGATAAGCTCTGCTTCTTTCTTATCTATATCCAGTTGCTTGAAAAGACCATCAAGAACTTTATTAAAGTCTTGATCTATATTCTTCTTTGCATAAGGAACGCGACCTATAGCTTTCCAATCTTCTATAAAATCTTTTATAGCTGCAAGATCTGCGGTGCGATCACCTGTCATCTTTGCATCCTTAATAGTTTTCATTAAAGCTTGCTTCTTTTCCAGGTTTTCTTGCTCACCAGCATTTGCTTGCTTCTTAGAATCCTTCATTCTATCAAAGAAGTGATTACACGCTTCTTTAAATTCTTTCCAGATCTTATCGCTATCCTTACGTGGTACGTGACCTACTTTTTTCCAGTCTGCTTGGATGCGTTTCATCACATCTAATGTTCCAGGAATGTCATCACTATCCTTGTGCTCTTGTGCTATTTTCACAAGTGCTTGTTTCTTTGCAAGGTTATCGTATTGCTCTTTCTTTTGAGATTTGTAAAAATCATTCTTCTTGTGGTTGAATAATTTTGTTGCTTCTTTAAAAGAAGCCCATGTCTCCTCGTTATTCTCTTTAGGGACTTTACCAGCCTTAAAGAATTCATCACGTAAGGCTTCTACTTTTTTGATTTTATCTTGCACCGTTTTGTGCGCCTTGATATCATCTTGAGCTACCTCTTTTATTTTTGCAATGATTTCATTTTTCTGTTCAAGATTTTGAACCCATACAGCCTCTACTTCCTTCTGTTTCTCATCACGTGCATCATGAATTTTCTTTGTTGCCACGCTAAATTTGTCCCAGATCTCATCACTATACTCACGTGCAACAGGACCTATCTCCTCTTTCCACATGCGGTGTAGTAATTGTAATTCTTTAAAGGCTTTATTGATATTAGGCTCTGCTCCTAGCTCTTCTGCTCTTTCTATAAGAAGTAATTTCTTATCAAGATTTTCTTTAAAGTGCTTATCGCGGAAATCACGGTTTAAGTGCAACAACTCATAAAATGCATCAATATGGAAGTAGTAATCGTTCCATACCAGATTGTAACGATCTCTTGGGATGTTACCTGCATTATTCCAGCGTTCTTGGATATCCTTAAATTTATTGAACGTAGTGTTTACACTCTCTGCACCTCCTAGTTCATTGCGCAATGCCTTTACCTCTTCTATTAAGTCCTGACGTTCTCTAAGGTTTGCATTTTGATCTTTACGTTTGCGCTCATAAAATTCCTGACGCTTATTACGGTACTCGTAATACACCTCATTAAATTCTTTTTTGAGCGGAGAGAAAAATCTAAAATCAATGATATTTCCACCTTCGGCAAGAAATGCTTGTTTAGCCTCCTCTTGCGCTGCGTCAAACTGAGCATTAATCAAGGTATTAATTTCTTCTACCTGATCTTTTATATCTGTAACTCTTTCATTTTTGATCAGTAATTGCAGCTCTGCAATTAACTCCTCTTTTGAAAGAACGGTATAATCTTTTTTTGGTACTTCCTTTTTTTCTACAGGCGCCTCCTCAGTAACTGCTGTAGTTTCTGCAGGTGCTGCTTCTGTTGTGGCAGCAGCGTTTTCACTTACTTTCTCTGTAGATAGCTCAGTATCGTTAGCCTCGGCAGCGAGCGCTTCTATTTCTGCATTCATCGTGCGATCTGCGGCAGGAGCCGTTTCTTCTAGATGCTCTTCAATACTTGGATCTTGGGGTTTCTTCTCTTCAGACATTTCTTTCAATGTTAGGGTTCTATTTGAATATAGGTAAATATACTATTTAGCTGGCACATATGGGCATAATGCAGCTTTCTAGCTGTTCCATATTGACCATGAGGCCTCTGCTTGCAATTCTAGCATGCGCAAACCATTAATTATGGTCGCTCCTTGCTTGCCTGCATATCGTAAAAAAGAAGACTCTGCCGGATTATAAATCAAGTCAAATGCAACATGTGCTTCATTTAAAAATAAATATGGAATATCTGGAGATTCCTCTACATCCGGATAGGTGCCTAGCGGAGTTGTATTCACTATAAAAGTCTGGCTCTCGATGAGTTCTCTATCTAAATCTTCGTAGGTTATTGTTGATTTGTTACGCTTTCGCGAAACAAAAACACATTGAACACCTAGCTGTTTCATTGCATAGTGTACCGCCTTTGATGCTCCTCCTGTTCCTAAAATAAGGCATTTTAAATCTCTACTTTTAAAGCTTGGCGTGCCAAAATCTACAAAAAGAGAGTCTCCAAAGTGCTCTAACAATGTATCTCTAAAACCGATAAAGTCAGTATTGTAGCCAGTTAACGTTCCGTCGCTTTCAACTTTTATGGTGTTTACAGCTCCAATAGCTTCGGCATCTACATTAAGATTATCCACTAGTGGTATAACATCCTGTTTGTATGGGATGGTTACATTATATCCTTTCGCGTAAGCGGGAGAAAAAAGATCTTTTAAAGCCTCTTTCTCGGGAACATCAAAATTCACATATGTTGCCGCTATCTCAAGCTTATCAAACTTATTTTTAAAATACCCTCTAGAAAATGAGTATCCTATATCTTTTCCTATTAATCCGTATTTATCCACGAGCTCTTGTTCTTGTTCCATATTTACCTAATGCCACGACCATAAAAATACCGGTGAGAATAAAAAATACCGCGAGCACATTTTCCATATTAATATCTGTAGGCATGTAGCGATCGTAATTATCTAATATGGGGCTGCCGTTTCTATCTATCGCTATCTCTCCTATTTCATTTCTTTTAAAAACCTCTAGTTTCCAGGGCCAAACAACGCCAAGAGAGCCTATAATAAAGCCTAGAATCGCAGCATTAGTCGCCCATCTAAATTTCTTAAGCAAGTAACTTAAAAAGTGAGATAAAGTCACTAGACCTGTAAGTGAGCCAAGCGAAAAAACGATAAGTACCGTAAGTAAGCGCATGTGCTCTGAATCATTAATGAATGAAAAATCACCTCCAAAAACACTCGTCATCGTCACAAATATTGCATTTACGGCATCTACAAGAAGCAGCACATAATTACCTAGAAGTATAAGGATAAACGAGCCTGAAAGCCCTGGCAATGTCATACCAGAAACGCCAATAATCCCACATATAAACACAAAAAACAGGTTGTCATTTTCTTGAGCTGGCTCCATAAGACTTATAGCAACTCCAACTATAATTCCCGCAACAAGCATCATGATGTTACGCCTAGTCCACTCTTCAAAATCCTTTGCGATGTAGTAAATAGAACCTATAATCATCCCAAAAAAAGCACTCCAAACGAGTAAAGGATAATTGCGAATGGCGATATCTAATAATAGCGATACGCTAAAATAGCTAATGAGCATACCTAGTATGAGTAGTCCTAAGAACTTCCCATTTATATATCTCCAAAAACTATTGAACCTACCACTAAAAAGCAATTTTAATGCTTTACCATTAACTTTTTGAAGTGAGTAAATAAACTCTTCATAAAAACCTGCTACATATGCGACTACACCTCCAGAAACTCCAGGCACCTTATTTGCGGCACCCATAGCCAGCCCTTTAAGGACTAGCCAGACTTTATCAGAAAGTGATCTAGTCTCAGTCTGCATATACGTTTTTTTTAACCGCAGCTCTTTCTAGTAGCAAGATTAGTGCAAATCCAATTACGGCAAATACAACCGCATACAGCACCTGAGGATCACCATCAAAAGAAGATGGTAAAATACTTACAGCCTCTACAGGAACCTCTTCTCCGTGTCTATCTATTCGAGTAGATAGCACTTCCTTCCAAGGCCATATTTTATTGAGCGAACCAATCATAAAGCCAGTGAGTACAGCTAAGGTGATTTGCTTTTTGTGTTCAAACATCCATTTGAGCACTTTTGAAAATAATTTGAGGCCAACAATACAGCCCATTCCAAAAAGAAAAATTTTAAATATTGCAGCTCGAAGTAGTGCCCAATCCTTTGCTAACAAAGCATCTTGAGCATCTGTAATGGTTCCTAGCACCATTCCATACGAACCTAACAGCACTAATATAAATGAACCAGAAACTCCAGGAAGTATCATTGCTATAATAGCAATACAACCAGAAAGGAAATAAAACCACCATACATTTGGTGCTTCAGATGGTGCGGCAATAGTTATGAAGTAAGCTACAGCTACACCTAGAATTAGTGCTATAATTACTGTGGGATTCCACTTAGTGATTTGTTTACCTATGTACAAAATACTAGCGAGTACTAAGCCAAAAAAGAATGACCATACCATTATAGGATACACTTCTAATAAGTATTTAAAAACGCGTGCCAGTGATAAGATACTGATAGCAACACCAAGAAAAAGGCTTCCTAGAAATTTAAGATTATACTGCTCGATAGCTGCTTTGATTCCTTCTTTCTTCCACACTTTAAGAACACCAAAATCTAACTTATCAATCGTTTCAATAAGTTCTTGATAGATTCCAGATATAAAAGCGATAGTTCCTCCAGATACTCCTGGAACAACATCTGCCGCTCCCATGGCCATACCTTTTAGTATTACAAATAAATAGGAAGCTGATGGTTTCGGCATAGGGTTCGTTTTTCGAGTCAAGCTAAAATACTAGCTTTCACAATAAGCACCTACATTTAATCAAGATTTTAGAATAGTATTAACCTAAGTACTGCTGTACTAGTTCAAGCACTTCTTTTTTACTTGCAGCATAAGGGAATAGTTCGCCTAAGATAATAGAGAATTCCGGTTCTATCTTTAAACCGTTAATTAAAAAATAACGTCCTTGGATATCATTACCATTACTATAGTTAAGACCTGCAAGTCTAAAAGCAATCTCTGCGCTTTCTGGATAAAACTCCATTGCCTGGGTGAGATTTGTAATGGAGGCCTCTGGCTCTCCTAATTGCACAAGAATATCACTTCTCTGTAACCATGTCTCAAGCTCGTAGTTACCAAGTTCTAAGGTACGACGATATCCTTCTTCTGCGGCTTCTAGAAACTTAAGTTTATGATTTATAGTGGCATAGCGCTTCCAGTATAACACATTGTCGCTATCAATATTTATTGCCTTATTTATAAAAAAAAGTGCCTTTTGATAATCTAGTCTCTTTTGATAAAAGTCTGTAATTGCCATCCATCCATTATCTAGTAATGGATCTTCATGTACACAACGTTCAAAGTGCTTTATCGCAAGCTCATCGCTTCCTAGCTTATCATAACATTTACCCATACGTAGTAACGCAAATGATGTAGGGTCTTCTAGTTCTAGTGTGATTTGATAATTTTCGAGCGCTTCATTATAACGCCCTAGCTTTTCTAATACTTTTCCTTTTTCAAGATAAGCACCTACAAAACGATCATCACTGATGATTGCAAATTCATAGGACGACAATGCCTTCTCATAGTTCTTAAGTCCAAAGTATTGCTTCCCTATTTGATGCCACGCTACTTCACAATACGGATTATTATCTAAAAACATATTTAGATAATCAATTGCTCCTTCGTGCTCTTCTAGAAAATCAAAACAATAAATCACATTATATAATGCGCTGTAATCTTGATCATCTACTTCAAGGCACTTCATGAAGTTAAGCTTTGCATTCTGGAAGTCTTCTAAAAATAAATATTCCATCCCTATGAGAGAGTATACATCTGCAGGGTCGTCAGTAAGGTCTATAGCTTGTTCAAGCAGATGGATTGCCTTTTCATGGTCGTCCTGCTTACTATAAATATTTGCTTTTTGAATATAAACCTCCTCGTTATGAGGGTCTAGCAAGTGCAGCTCTGTAAGAATAGCATCTGCTTTATCAAATTTATTTTCAAAAATGAACAGTTCGGCTTTAAAGAGTCTCAAATTTGAAGACGTAGGATGCTGGTCTAGACCTAGCTTGACAGCTTTTCGCGCAAGCGCAATCTTACCACTTTCAATATAATGATTTGCAATATCCTCAAACTCCTCAGCATCAAAGAATATCACATCATTAGTCTTTAACATAGACTCAAAGCGCGTAAGCGATATACTATTTCCTTCTTGTCCAAAATCCATAAACGACATTTTTGAATTACACTTTATATAAATGTAATAATACTTATGAGTACTGTTGAAAAACTAAGACTTAGTTGTCAACATAGTAATGAACAGCCAATAACCGAGCCAAATACAATATGTGACAAAATGTATGTCACAACGCTGAAAATCAATTATTAATATAGAATACTACCACTAGCTAACCATATTATGGTTAATGTTTTAAAATCAGTAATTTTCAATATTACAAATAACGAGCATTATCAATCATGAGAAAATTACGTTACAAAGAGACGCAGCCATTTTATATGATTGCGATTATATGCGCAATATCTATTGCTCTTATGGCCTTTTTCATCATCGAGCAATGGATTGATAATGATACCGTTTCCTATATGCTAATTGCTTGCTGTTTTCTTTTTATTGTCATCCTCTTATTATTTTACAAGCTAGAGATTAGCATTACAAATCAGTATGCTATTGCTAGTTTTGGGGTAGGGCTACTTTATAAAAAGATCGCTATTAATGACCTAGATATCACCACAGCGAGGGGTGTAAAGATACCTTGGTACTGGGGCATAGGTATTAGGTTTACTCCTGAAGGAACATTATATAATACTCATACTGGAGGCAATCTCCATATTAAAACTAAAAATAAAATGAATGAGTTTTTTGTAAGCACTAGCAATGCTCCATCAATAATAACCGCTCTAAGAGAAGCTCAAAACGCTAGTAGTACTTAGACTTTCCTAAGTAAGCTTTTATAATTTCGTTCCACTCTTTACTTATGCGAGCTGCGGTTGTGTATGGAATTTTATACAACGCCTCATAATCTGTATATCCAGTTTTGAGAAGTTCTTCGAGATAAAACCATGTAGCATTCACGTCGCCTTCCCTTGCACTTAAGGATATTGATTGAATAAATGCATCCTGATTATTCGGATTTACAAGTGATCTCAATACGTTTGCAAATAACAATTGCTCAATCTTAGTATCCTTACGCTGTAAAATTTTATACTGTAATTCAACCTCAGATTGTACAAATCTCTTTAAACGCATAGCCGACTTGCGTTTTATCATTGCATTATCTGTACTGTCTATTTGTATATAAAGTTCGTCCATCTGGTAACTCCACCATCCTAGATTATTAAAGTAGCTATTATTCATATCCTCTCGGATATTGTATTGAAACTCCTCTGCCATGAGATCTTCTCCGTAGCTGAACATAGCATATATATCGCGATCTGATCTATAATTCTTAAGTCGCTTGATGTTATCCAAAAGCTCTTTTTGCTCGTCGATGTCAAGGCGCTTTTTATATTTGTCTTTAAGCGTGGATACAAAATCATAAGCATCTAGACCTTCTTGCTTTCGGTACATTGTTTTACCGAAAGCAATATCACTATTATAATATGATTGAAGTTTCTCATCACTCGTAGTTTCATCTATCAAAATAGCAGTCAGCGCTTCTGCGATGTAGCCTGCACTAGGCCAGACTACACCATCATAAGTGTGATAACTTACGAGATTCTTTCTCAGCCCATAATTACGGCTGTAAGACCTCAACTTGTAATACTGACTACCTTCATCTGGAGATAGCAATGCTATTTTAAGATTCTCATTACTACGAAGACTTTTTTTATCTAAAAATGCATTTCCTATTGCGATGACTCCATAAATAGATGTATCCGCTTGTGCTTGTGCTTGTGCTGTAACAATAAGACCATCCCTGCCATATCCAGATAAGATAATTTTATCCTTATTAACAGAATACGTTTGAGATAGCTTTTCTATAAATTCTTTACTTTGATTAATAGCTACAGAAAGGGTATCATTTAACCTGTAGTTAGGACTAGCCACAATACTCTCAGTTAATCCTGCACCTATAGAAAACTGCTGTACCGCACTAGCTCCTCGCCCTAGTTCATCATAAATCACAACTACAGGATACGTAGCTGTATCCGTATAATTTGCTGGTAAAAACAAAGAATAATCATTTGTTGCATTATCAAAAGTTACCTGTGGGATAACTACCCCTTTTATAGGTGTTGATTGTGCAACTGCAAGTGATGAAATAAACAAGAATATGTAAAAGTACCGCATAGCGTTTTTTTGATGAGTCTAGCAGGTATCAAAAACCGTGCACAAATAAAGGTAGCACAAAAACAATATTTTTCAGGCACCGATTGTGCAAAATTTATTTCTGTATTTTTAAGGAATTAAATCAATCCAAATGAAATACAAAATTCTAGTTGTAAGTGTTTTAGTACTCGCTTTCGCGAAAGCGTTATCACCTCAACTACACGCACAAGAGTACTTTACAGGAAAGTACGCACCTTTTGACGCTGCAATCCCGTCTCCGGCACAATATCTTGGTTATGAAATAGGTGAGCAACACACGCGCCACGATCAGATAGTCTCCTACTTTGAAAAACTAGCCGAATTATCACCTAGAGTAACCATAAGCGAGTACGGAAAAACACACGAAAACCGCAAACTTGTGATGCTTACCGTCTCAAACATCAAAAATCAAGAGAACTTACCTGCCCTAAAAAAGCAACACCTCGCCTTTGTAGATACCAAGCAACGTGCGACTAATTATGATGATATCCCTGTTTTTATACAACTAGGTTATAATGTACATGGCAATGAGCCATCCAGCTCTGAAGCGGCTTTGCTCACGGCATACACGCTCGTTGCCTCACAACATCCCGAAATCGAAAAATATAGAAATAACAGTATCATATTTATAGATCCTACCATAAATCCAGATGGTCGTGATCGCCATACACAGTGGGCAAATAGCTATAAAGGTACTCCGCTGGTTTCTGATAATATAGACGCAGAGCATACCGAGATGTGGCCTCGCGGACGTACTAACCATTACTGGTTTGACTTAAACCGTGACTGGCTCCTTGCGATAAATCCAGAAAGCCGTGGTAAACTAGATTGGTATCACGAGTGGTATCCAAATGTAGTTACAGATTTTCACGAGATGGGAACAAACAGCAGTCACTTTTTTGAGCCTATGTTACCTATTGGGAGTATGGATCCTATTATGCCCAAGGAAAACTATGAAGACCTCAATAACCTTTTTGCTCCTTACTTTTCAAGTGCGCTTGATGAGATAGGTAGTTTTTATTTTACAAAGGAATCTTTTGATGGCACCTACCCTGGTTATGGATCATCATATCCGGATCTTCAGGGAGCACTAGCACTTCTTTTTGAACAAGCAAGTAGTCGCGGGCATCTTCAAGACACAGATTTCGGAACTATAAGTTTTCCTTTTACCATTAGAAATCAGTACACCTCTGGGATGGCTACTGTAAAGGCCGCAGTAGAGAATAAAGGGACTTTGCGCAAATACCAGCAAGATTTTTTTAAGTCCGCTTTCGCGAAAGCAAAAACAGATCAAGCAGCCGCTTATGAGTTTGGAGATCCTTATGACGCAAATAGAACCAAGGCTTTTATAGATAAGCTACTTAAGCATCGCATTAAGTTGTATGACAAAGGCGATGGACGATATGTAGTACCTACACAACAAGCACAAAAAAGAATGGTGCAGTCCTTTTTTGAAACTTATAAAACATACAGAGACAGTGTTTATTATGACGCAAGTGCATGGTCTGTGGGTAATTTTTACAATATGCGTTACAAGGGATTGTCTAGCTCACCGAACTTAGGTAGCGAAGTTACGTCTACAGACAATCTCACTCAAGTTCAAGCTGTAAACAAAACTGAATATGCATACCTCATCGATTATGATGATTATAATGCGCCTGCTTTGCTTGCTTATTTACAGCGTGAAGGTCTGACGGTGGCGACGGCGTTCAAACCTTTTACTGCAAAAACAACAAGCGGTAATCATGACTTCAACTACGGAACACTAATGCTGCCTGTAAGTCGTCAAGACAAAACAACAGAAGAAGTGTATCGTATTATTACATCTGGACAACAGCAATTCCAAGTTCCTATCTATGCGGCAAATACTGGCTTTAGCATTAAAGGAATTGACTTAGGTAGTCAGAATTTTCAAAAAGTGGATACTCCTAAAGCGCTTATGATTATAGGAGATGGGACAAGCTCGTACGAAGCTGGCGAGATATGGCATTTACTTGATACGCGTGTACATATGCCTATTACAAAAGTGATGAGCAACAATCTTATTAGGGTAGATTTAAGTAAATACAACACAGTAGTAATGGTTTCTGGAAGCTACGGGGATTTATCAAAGCGATTTCAAGAAAATCTAACCTCATGGGTTTCACAAGGGAACACATTGATTACTTCTGGAACAGCTAGCAGCTGGGCTATCAAATCAAAAATAGCTACAGGAAAACTTACTAAAGAAGCTAAAAAAGATTCTACAGCTACTCAAGAGCGCAAGCCTTATGTAAATCAAAGACCTAATCGCGGGAAAGAGCGCCTAGGTGGAGCTATTTTTGAAGTAGACCTAGATCTTACCCACCCACTAGCTTTTGGATACAGATATGACAAGCTACCTGTATATAAAAATAACAATGTGTGGTTACAACCTAGCAAAAACGAGTATAACACTGTTGCACAGTATTCGGCAACGCCACATATAGACGGTTATATTTCTGATAAAAACCTCAATGACTTTATGAAAAAGAGCGCATCTATTGTAATCTCTCCTAAAGGACGAGGACGCATAGTGATGTTTGCAGATAATCCTAACTTTAGAGGAAGCTGGTATGGAACAAATAAGCTATTCTTAAACGCAATCTTTTTTGGGAGTCTCATTGATTAATTGCTAGCGCAACGTTTATTAATGAGATGTTTTTTTTATGCTTTCGCGAAAGCGTGATGTTAAAAATCACAATAAGCTGCTGCAAGAAACGTTTAGTTAAGATTACTCTTACAGAAAATTAATATTCTCAAACGCAACCTTTTACATAGATTTGCATCTATAGTTTATAACTAACATTATCCCAAGATGCAAGTAGAAATAAAAAACAAACCTATTCTCATTGTTTCAATAATCGTTCTCTCATTATGTGCGTTATTTTTCTTCTTTCTATAAGAACCTAAAGTAACCACCTAATTAAAATAAAAAAGCCCAATACTCATTCGAGTATTGGGCTTTTTTGTTGCTAACTGTGAGTACTTATGATCTCACTAGTTTTTTATACTTAATACGCTTAGGCATTAGATCTCCACCTAATCTCTTCTTCTTATTCTCTTCATACTCAGAGAATCCTCCTTCAAAGAAATACACCTGGCTATCGCCCTCAAACGCAAGAATGTGTGTACAGATACGATCTAAGAACCAACGGTCGTGACTAATTACTACGGCACATCCTGCAAAGTTCTCTAGTCCTTCTTCTAGCGCTCGTAATGTGTTTACATCAAGGTCGTTTGTAGGCTCATCCAGTAACAGTACATTTCCTTCTTCTCTTAGTGTCATAGCAAGGTGTAAACGGTTGCGCTCACCACCAGATAGTGTTGCCACTTTCTTATTTTGCTCACTTCCTGAGAAGTTAAATCTACTTAAATACGCTCTAGAATTTACTTCCTTCCCTCCCATCATGACAAGCTCTTGCTCGTCTGAGAAGTTTTGCCAGATGGTTTTATCTGGATCTATGTTACTGTGACTCTGATCTACATATGCAATTTGAGCAGTCTCTCCTACCGTAAAGTTTCCTTTATCTGGAGCTTCCTCACCCATGATCATTTTAAAGATAGTAGTCTTACCAGCTCCGTTAGGTCCTATCACCCCTACAATACCAGCTTGTGGTAAATTGAAGTTTAAATCTTCATACAGTAATTTATCACCAAAGGCTTTACTCACTCCCGATGCCTCAATTACATTCGTACCAAGACGTGGCCCGTTAGGGATGTAGATTTCTACTTTTTCATCTACTTGCTTCTGGTCTTGACTCATCATTTTGTCATAGTTCTGTAGACGCGCTTTTTGCTTAGTCTGACGACCTTTTGCTCCTTGACGTACCCAGTCAAGCTCACGCTCTAAAGTTTTTTGACGTTTTGAAGCTGTTTTACTTTCTTGTGCCATACGCTTAGACTTCTGATCTAACCAAGAAGAGTAATTCCCTTTCCAAGGAATTCCTTCTCCTCTATCTAGCTCAAGAATCCATCCTGCTACGTTATCAAGGAAGTAACGGTCGTGCGTTACAGCAATTACTGTTCCTTTGTATTGCGCTAAGTGATGCTCTAACCAGTGCACAGACTCTGCATCAAGGTGGTTAGTAGGCTCATCCAGTAACAATACATCTGGTTCTTGTAATAACAATCTACATAAAGCAACACGACGCTTCTCTCCACCAGAAAGTACACCCACTTTTTGATCTGCTGGAGGCGTACGTAGTGCATCCATTGCGATCTCTAGTTTTGTATCTAGTTCCCATGCTCCACGTGCATCTATCTCATCTTGTAAGACAGCCTGGCGTGCCATAAGCTTATCCATCTTATCGGCATCAGAATATACTTCTTCTAGGCCAAAAGAGTCGTTAATCCTATTGTACTCATCAAGAATAGCAACCGTTTCGGCAGCTCCTTCTTTTACAATCTCAAGTACTGTTTTTTCTGGATCAAGTTGCGGCTCTTGCTCAAGGTATCCTACAGAAAATTCTTTATCTGAAGTTACGTCTCCTTGAAAGTTGGTATCTAATCCTGCGATGATTTTCATCAAGGTAGATTTACCCGAACCGTTAAGACCTAAAATTCCAATTTTAGCTCCATAAAAAAAGCTTAAATATATCTTCTTAAGTACTGGTGTTTGTGCGCCTGGAAAGGTTTTTGTAACCCCAGACATTGTAAATATTATTTTTTTATCGTCGCTCATAGTTTGGCTTTAGGCTAGTTGTTTTTGAATATGATTACGCTTTCGCGAAAACGGATTGCTTATCATATTCTTCATTATTATAATAACACGCTATTATGCAAAGGTAATTAGTTACTTAATTATCCCTTAGCATTAATTGGAATATTATGTTGTGTTAATTGCGTGAGCATTTCTGGGATATCAGCAGGCTCTAAGTACAAGTTCTTTATTTTCTTATTCTTCAATCTTAAAATCAGAGATCTATGTCCCGTAAAAGCTGTTTTATCTTGAACATAGTCAATCTCTGAAAGGTCAATCTCTTTCTGCCATGAATTGCGAAAAATACTTGAAACACTCAATATTAAAAGTATGCCGCCTAAAGATCCAGTGATAATAGTGAGAATATCAACATCACTATTATTAAAACTTTTGTAAGCATATAACAAAAGAAACAGCGAAGTAGATAGGCTACTAAAGAGCAATAATTTATCCATGTATTTATCGTTAATGGATATGCTTTCTTCTTTAATTTTTATATTTTCTAATGTATTTGCCATAAGTCGTTTAAAGCACTAATTTACAAATCTCCTTCTAAAACTGCACGCATCGCTTTTGCTTTAAGCAAGCATTCTTCATACTCACTATCTGGATCTGACCCTGCCGTGATGGCTCCACCTACGGAGTATGAGATATATTCATTTTCTGCATTGTATAGAATACTACGTATGACCACATTAAAATCAAAATCTCCATCTGGCGTAAAGTAACCTACAGCGCCGCTATACAAGCCACGTTTTGACTCCTCTAGTGACTCAATAATTTGCATTGCTCTCAACTTTGGAGCGCCTGTCATGCTTCCCATTGGGAACGTACTTCTAATCGCATCTACCGGAGAAATACCAAGACTAAGCGTTGATGTTACCGTAGAGATCATTTGGTGCACTTGTTTAAAAGGATAAACTTCGCATAGCTCTTCTACAATTACAGATCCTTTTTGGGCGGTTTTTGATAGGTCATTTCTTACCAAATCTACAATCATGATATTTTCAGAACGCTCTTTTGAGTTTTCTTGTAACGCTTTCGCGAAAGCGGTATCCTCCTTTTCATCTACCCCACGTTTTGCTGTTCCTTTTATGGGTTGTGTGACAATCTTACTCCCTATTTTCTTAATATATCGCTCCGGAGATGCCGAAAGTAAGAACTGATCCTCGAGCTTGAGATAGGTGCCAAAAGGTGGCGAACTAATCGCATTAAGGCGTTTATAAATCTCTAGAGGATCGATGCTTCCTAGTGCATAAAACTCTTGACAAAGATTTGCCTCATAAATATCTCCCCGATAAATATGCTCTAACATGCTGCGCACTTTTTCCTTGTAAGCCTCTTTGTGAATCTTAAGTTTTATGGATAATGGTTGCGCTTGGGAGTTAGTTTCAGAAGATTTGGTGGCAGTTATTTCCTCAAAATCCTCCTCCATCTCATCATCTACCATACCTAGATATAACATCTCGAGTGTGTTTCCTTTGAATAAGAATAACTTTTTAGGTTGAAAAAAATGAAGGTCTGCAAAGTCTAGCTTGTCGCTATTTTTTGAAGTAAGGCGCTCCGTATCATTCTTAAGATCATAACTCAAATAGCCAAATATCCAATCCTTTATCGTACTTTGATACTCCTCCAGCTGGTCAAAAGCGCCTTGATAATCTGTCTTTAAACTAGTAAAAGCATCTACTGCTAAGATGGCTTCATACTCAGGATAATTCTGACGTTCATAGCTATTACTATCAAGCCAGACAACCTCTTCATATTGTTGAGACCACGATAACAACTGCTCCTTAAGCGTTGCTATATCACTAATAGAAATAATTTTTGAAGTCCGATTCATTACTGTAAAAATACATAAGAATCTGCCGCTATTAAATTGATGTTAAAAAACAATTATTAAGTAATTTGCGCATAATCCTAGCGACCTACTAGGCTTATAACAAATCTAACTACTAACACACTGATATTATGGTGTCAAAAACACTACAGACCACTTATAGAGAGCGCCTTTTTAGACATCTAGATGGTATTGTGACAGCGCCATCTGCGTTTTCACTATATAAAAATGGAGTGACCGACTTTATTTTGCAAGAAAAAGAAGTGAGCCTAACTGCTTTGAGTAACACATTTACCGTAAACGAAGGCTATTTAAATGTGGCATTGCGTGTACTTGCATCACAGGGATGGATTGAGCAAACTGTAAATAATGAGCACAATGAAGTGGTTTATAAGGTAAACGAATTATCGCCTATTGCATTTGCACTATTTCCTCTTTATGAGGATGTGACAGCATTACAACAGCTTTCTGAGAATTATCATTTTAGAAAATTTGAGGCTGCTCCATTTAAGAAACTCCAAGATATTTTTGAGAAATACAAAGAAGCCTATGGTCTCACCTTATCTTCAACTGCGGAGGAGCGCGAAGTCCAAGAACAAATACTTGCACATATAGAAGGAAATATTCTAGGCCCTACGCTTGTGCACCTATCGATGAATGGTGCCTTTCATAAATACTTTATGCAAGCCAGCTTTAAGCCTAAAGAGTTTCACGCAGACGGAGAAAACTTTAAAAAGCTTCTTGACATACTCTCGTATTTTGAGCTTTTTAATAAAAAAGGACAGACGTATCAATTTACAGACAAAGGACTATTTTTTGCTAAAAGAGCAAGCTCTTACGGAGTGACTGTATCGTACATACCAACATTACGCAAACTTGATAATCTTATTTTTGGCGATGCATTGAGTGCAAAAAACCATGGCGATGGCGAACAAGAAGGCCATGTAGATAGAGCTATGAACGTCTGGGGAAGTGGTGGAGCACATGCCACTTATTTTAAAGTGGTAGATACCATCATCTTAGACATATTTAATAAACCACTAGATGAACAACCTAAGGGTATTCTGGATATGGGCTGTGGTAATGGTGCATTTTTAATTCACCTTTACAACCTCATCGAGCGTCATACCCTACGAGGTAAACATCTAGATGAATACCCACTCATCCTTGTAGGAGCAGATTACAACCAGGCTGCCATAGATATTACTAAGCAAAACGTCATACAGTCTGAAATCTGGGCAAAAGTAATGTGGGGAGATATAGGTGATCCAGAAAGACTAGCGACAGATTTACAAGAGGAGTATGATATCACGCTGGGCGATTTATTAAATGTACGCTCCTTCTTAGACCACAATCGTGTATGGAAAGCACCAGAAAAAAAGCTTGAGCATGCGAGTACCTCAACGGGAGCATTTTCTTATGAAGGAAAACGATTATCAAACAATGACGTAGAGGCATCTCTTGCGGCTCACTTTAGCAAGTGGTCACCTTATGTAGGGAAACATGGTTTATTACTTATAGAATTACACAGTATTCCTCCAGCAGTAGCTGCTCGTAATATAGGGCGTACTGCGGTTACGGCTTATGATGCTACACACGGATATTCTGATCAATATATTGTAGAAGTGCCAGTATTTCATGATACACTTGCCGCTATTGGAATGAAAAGAGATGAAACCTTAAGTACTAAGTTTCCAAATACAGAAGCAGCTACGGTAACGGTAAATCTTTTTAGACAATAGTTTCTTTTATCTTTGCAGCCTATGGAAGAGAAAAAAGGACAACCTAACAATCCGCTGCACGGTGTGAAGCTTGCAGATATACTTGAGTTTCTAGTTGAAAAATATGGCTGGAAGGAAATGAGCTTACAGGTAGATATTAATTGCTTTAAAAAAGATCCTTCCATAAAGTCAAGCTTAAAGTTTTTAAGAAGAACTCCATGGGCAAGGGAGAAAGTAGAGTATTTATACTTACAATCTATATAAAGAAATAGCGCACTGCTTCACACAGTGCGCTATTAATCATACACAAAAAAACACTACTCTTAAACAGCAGTTTGCACACCTGCATACTGCTCTATCAATCGTACCATTAAATCATTAAGTTTTTCTACTTTAAAACTTTCTGTAGTGGCTTCTATATGATCATTTCCTATACCACTATCATCTGTTAAGAACACATATGTTCCACTAGTTGACACACTAAAAGATCTCATTAAAAACTCTACTTCTTTATTTGCTCCACTGGCAACTACTGGAATAATTTTTATACCCTGCTCTCTTGCTTTTGCTATTTGACTTTTAATCATGACAACGTTTTCTTGGTTAAAATGAGGTGGAGCATCTAGCATTAAAAAGAGTATTCTTGCTTTTGCTTTCTCGTTCCATGACTGTGACAATGATACTTTAAGCGCCTCCTCTACTGCTTCTTCATAATCTCCACCACCTGCTGCGTGCTGTACCGAAAGGAAGTCTTTTACTTCATTTACATCACTACTAAAATCTATTGCACGAGTTACATAATCATCACCATGGTCTCTGTATACCGTAAGCGCCACTCTCTTCTGCTCAACACTCGTATCTATTCTACTCATTATATTCTTGAGTTCTGACTTGAGATATGCAATCTCATCACCCATGGAACCTGTAGCATCTACTGCAAATAATATGTCGATAGCATTACTAGCTTGATGCTCATTAATTGTAAAAGAGACTTGTTTCTGATTTCTAGAAATTTTCTTTCCTTCTATTTTTCCACTATAATACAGTTGTACTAAATAAGTATCAGTTGGACTATTTTTTCCTTTAAGCAGCATACTCATTCCCGAAGCATCTGTCATTCCTTTCATTAAGAGGTTATTATTTTTATAAAGAGCAACACCTACGTTTGCTATTGGCAGTCCGCTATTATCAGTTACTTGGATATCAGTTCTACCATCATGATTAAACTCCCACTTCTTTGCGATTTCCTTTGCTTCTCCGGAGTTGTAGATTTTTACAAACTCAGCGTATTTCTCTACATCATTTATTTCACCAGCTGTTAGTTGGCCATACGCAGGATCATTCTGAGATATTCTAGATAAAGGCTTTCCATCCGTAATATGTATACCAGCAACTTTCCCTTCAAGTTTTGAAGAAACGGTAGATACAGCATATCCTAAAACTTTCTTCTCTCTTCTTACACCCATGGCTGTAACTACTACTTCATCTAGCTCACCACTGTATTCTAAAATGACATTTATAGTAGTCTGAGAATTCACAGAAACCTCTTTTGATTTAAAACCTACGTATGTGAAGACCAATGTATCTGTAGCAGCAGCTTTAATCTCGTAGTTCCCATTAAAGTCGGACACAACTCCTATCTCACTGTTTTTTATAAGAACATTAGCTCCTGGAAGAGGTCCGCCATCATCTGATACGTTTCCTGAAATTGTTATTTCTTGCGCTTGTACTCCTAATATAAAAAGGAGCAGCATTATGAATGTGCTAAGTGTTTTCATATCCTTTGGTTTTTAATTATGAGGTGAAATTATAGTAGAGATCACCTTTTAAAAACCTAGATTGAGGGAACTGGATGTTTGAGTGAGGGAAGTAACCCTTATGTTGAAGTTGAAGTTGAAGTTGAAGTTGAAGTTGAAGTTGAAGTTGAAGTTGAAGTTGAATATCAATTACTTCTCAAAATATTTCATTAGAAACCGATTACAACTTCTTAGCCTCTTCCCAGAAAGCATCCATTTCGGCAAGTGTCATGTCTGAAAGATCTTTCCCAAGTTCCTTTGCTTTGCCTTCTAAGTATTGAAAGCGTTTTATAAATTTCTTATTGGTGCGCTCTAGTGCGCTTTCTGGATCTACTTTCAAGAAGCGTGCGTAGTTAATCATTGAGAAGAGCACATCACCAAATTCTGCTTCAATCTTCTCTTGATTGTTTTCATTTACTTCGTGCTGTAGCTCCTCAAGTTCTTCTTGTACTTTTTCAAACACTTGTTGTGGCTCTTCCCAGTCAAAACCTACACCGGCTACTTTGTCTTGTATTCGGCTGGCTTTTACAAGTGCTGGCAATCCCTTTGGAACTCCTTCTAGTACAGACTTCTTACCTTCTTTGAGCTTAAGTTTTTCCCAGTTGCGCTCTACTTCCTTAGCATCTGCCACATCAATATCTCCATAAATGTGAGGATGGCGAGATACAAGTTTATCTGAAATACTGTTTGCAACATCTGCGATATCAAAGTCCTTGGTCTCGCTTCCTATTTTGGCATAGAATACAATGTGTAATAAGAGATCACCAAGCTCCTTTTTAACCTCTTCTAGATCATTATCAAGAATAGCATCACCTAGCTCATAGGTTTCCTCAATAGTGAGGTGACGCAAGCTTTCCATGGTTTGCTTTTTATCCCAAGGACATCCCACGCGTAGCTCATCCATTATGGTAAGTAATCTATCAAAGGCTTTTAATTGCGTCTCTCTTGTATTCATAGTCAGTGGTGGTAATTGGAGCAATAATTTACTATTACCTTAATTTAATGTTATTTACAGTGTGGGTGCTTATCACATTTTCGCGAAAGCGTATCTATGATTAAAACTAAAAAAGCCTTTACAAATAAACTGTAAAGGCTTTTTAATATTATAAAAAGTTATGCACTATTCCTCTTCTTCGCTTGCTGCTGCGGGCGCTGCTGGCGCTTCAAAGTTAAGCATATCTTTTGCTTGCAAAATGTTGTACCACTGCACTACCTTTTTGATATCACTAGCATACACACGATCCTCATCATAATCTGGAATCACGTTAAAGAAAAACTCTTCAAGTTCATCTTTTGAGACTTTATGATTAATAGTAGGCGCTCCATTTTCCTTGTCTTTTATGGCTTGTAACACCTCTCTAAGTGGCTTCTCCTCACTTAAGGTGTAAATAGCAATTTCAGAAAGTACACTTACGTTATGACGGATACCTACGGTAATTCTCTTACCATCTACTAGAGATTCTGCCACAAAACCACTGCGTGTTTGTTGCTTTAACTCATATATTCCAGGCTTTCCAGCGATTGCAATTACTTTATCTAAACTCATATGTTATTCAAATTGGGTGGCAAAGATGCACTTTGCCATACATATTTACAAATTTTGTTTGCAAGGATTCGTTAATCTTTACAACACTTTAACGCTACTAGCGCTTTTTTGATGCTGCCGGAAAACGCATGCGATACTCTGCATTGCATTTTCCTTTTGAAATATTTACAAGCTTTCCTTTGATTAAACGCTTTTTAAGACTAGATAGTTTATCTGTAAAAAGTACCCCTTCTATGTGATCATACTCATGCTGGATTACTCGAGCAATAAGTCCGTCGTAAGTCTCTGTGTACTCTTTAAAGTTCTCATCTTGGTACCTGATAGTTACCTTAGGTTTTCTAAAAACGTCTTCGTTTATCCCTGGGATACTCAAGCAACCTTCAGAAAATGCCCACTCCTCGCCTTCTTCTTCAAGAATCTCTGCATTTACAAAGGTTTTCTTGAAGTTTGCAAGCTGTTCTTGCTCTTCTGGAGTATAGCTTTCATCTTCTGCAAATGGTGTTGTATCTACTAGAAACACACGTATAGGTAAACCTATTTGAGGTGCTGCGAGCCCTACGCCGTGAGCTTCATACATCGTATCATACATATTCTCAATGAGCTCGCTAAATTTAGGATACTCCGGAGTAATATTTTTTGCTTTTTTCTTAAGTACGGGATCTCCGTACGCCACAATTGGTATAATCATATCTACTTATTATACAGGTAATCCTGAAGGATAATCGTTGCACTAATTTGATCTACAAGTGCTTTATTTTGTCTTTTCTTTTTACCGATACCACTGTCTAACATGGTCTGGAATGCCATCTTTGAAGTAAACCTTTCATCTTGTCTAATGATGGTTAACTCTGGATGTTTTTTTTCTACGCTTTCGCGAAAGCGTACAATGTCTACCTCCACATCACTCGCCTCATTATTCATGCGCTTAGGCTCACCTATCACCATAGCCTCCACCTTCTCTTCTGAAAGATACTTCTTTAAAAAAGTAAAAATATCTTTAGTTTCAACCGTTGTAAGACCTGAAGCGATCATCTGCAACTCGTCTGTCACTGCGATACCAGTGCGCTTTGTTCCGTAATCTATTGCAATGATGCGTGCCATCTGTAAAATTTGTGCAAAAATAAGGAAAAACAAGCTATAAGGTCGTGCATCGCAATAGCTTTCATACTAGTAAGGTCTTGCAATCACAAAAAGCAGCTATTTATAGGGTAGCTTATCTTTTACCAGCTAAGTGGTGACATAGCTTCACAATGCACATTACAACCAAGGACCACTTGTTTTATATATAACAAGAAAGCCTTAACTTGTTTGAGTTTTGCCCCACTAGAAACCATCAAAAAGCATTTGAAACTTTATCTTTGAACATCCATTAACGATTACTGAGAAGAGTTAACATACCTTACTCAGCGCTTAAAAAAATCAAATGACACAACTTAGAAACATCATCGAAGAGGCTTGGGAGGATCGCTCGCTCCTTACTAATCCAGTAACAATAAATGCTATACGTGAGGTAGTAGACATGCTAGACCGTGGTACGCTACGTGTTGCAGAACCTACAGAAGACGGATGGCAAGTAAATGAGTGGGTAAAAAAGGCGGTTGTACTTTATTTCCCTATCCAAAAAATGGAAACTCTGGAAGCTGGAATCTTTGAATATCATGATAAAATTCCATTAAAGAGAGACTTTGCAAATCGTGGTATTCGTGTAGTGCCTAACGCTGTTGCACGTCACGGAGCTTATATCTCTAAGGGGGTAATCTTAATGCCTAGTTATGTAAACATAGGAGCTTATGTAGATGAGGGAACTATGGTAGACACATGGGCAACCGTAGGAAGCTGCGCACAAATAGGTAAAAACGTACACCTAAGTGGTGGTGTAGGTATAGGTGGTGTTCTAGAACCACTACAAGCATCTCCAGTAATTATAGAAGATGGTGCTTTTATAGGATCTAGATGTATTGTTGTAGAAGGTGTACACGTTGAGAAAGAAGCTGTTTTAGGCGCAAACGTAGTACTTACAATGAGCACAAAAATTATAGATGTTACTGGTGATGAGCCTGTAGAAATGAAAGGACGCGTACCTGCAAGATCTGTAGTAATCCCTGGAAGTTATACTAAGAAATTTGCTGCAGGAGAGTACCAAGTTCCTTGTGCACTAATTATAGGTAAACGTAAAGAGAGCACTAACAAAAAGACGTCTCTTAATGATGCCTTAAGAGAGTACGACGTAGCAGTTTAATATGACAACGGAGCAAACTAATGACATGAACATAGATGCGGTTATCACATGGGTAAATGGTGATGACGTAACATGGCAACATAAAATCAATACGTATCTAGATACTAAAATTGATTTCTCTAAAAAAGCAGAAAGTACTCGCTACAATGCAATAGGCGAAGTGCAGATTGCAATAGCATCGATTATCAAGTTTGCTCCGTTTATTAAAAACATATATGTCGTTACCGACAACCAGGTACCACAAGATTTTGATGTCTTATCTACAAAGGCTCAAGAACAAGGTGTCAACCTAAAAATTATAGATCACACGGTGATTTTTAAAAATTATGAAGAGGCTTTACCTAGTTTCAACTCTATTTCTATAGAAATAATGCTCTACAGAATCCCAAACCTATCTGAGCATTTTGTGGTTTTTAATGATGATTTCTTCTTAATGAGGGCTACGTCTCCAGAAGATTTTTTTATCAATGGCATACCCATACTACGCGGCTCTTGGGAGAAGTTTAATGAAGATAGAACACTTAGAGTATACTATCAAAAGCTACTCAAGCTTATAGGAAAGGAACCAGACCCCAACAGAACAAGTTTCAAAAGGCTACAGCAGCAAAGCGCTATGCTTGCTGGTACTAAAAAATATGTGAGAAGATATCACACTCCTATGAGTGTAAGAAAATCTACGCTAGTAGATTATTTTCACGAGCATGAGGACTTGCTCAAAAAAAATATTTCATTTAGGTTTCGGGATAAGAGTCAGTTTTTACTTTCTTCCTTATCTGAGCATCTCGAAATTAAAAAAGGAACCTTTCACTACACAAAAGACACGCAATTAACTTATTTTCGGTCTTACAAGAAACCCTCGAGTGTAAAAAAGAAGTTGGCTCAATTTATAGATGATCCTTCTAAGATATTTGTCACATTCCAGAGTTTAGAAAAAGCAGATGCTGCTTTACTTATTTATATTAAAGACTGGATTTCTGCCAGACTAACATCTTAACATGGACTACAAATTTCTCATTTACATCTCATATAGCTACTCTATTCCTATAGGTAAACCACTAGAACAGGAACTACTAAGATTAGGTCACAGCGTACGCTGGTTTGCAGATCAAGATGAGGGAAAAGAAAAACTGCTCGTTGAGCAAGGTGCACTACACACTATAGATGAAGCGGTTGCATACAGACCACATATTGTGCTCACTGCTACAGACAGTGTAGCACATTTTTTATCAGGTATTAAAGTGCAGATTTTTCATGGTTTTCCTGCCAATAAACGCAAAGGAACAGACCAGTTTAGAATTCGAGGTTTCTTTGATTTATACTGTACACAAGGACCGTCGAGCACAGTCCCTTTTAAAAAGCAGCAAAAAAAATATCCTCATTTTGAAGTAGTAGAAACTGGCTGGTCAAAGGTTGACCCACTGTTTCCTATTGAAAATAATGAGACAGAAAAGCCTACTATATTAATTGCCTCTACATTTACAAAAGATTATAGTATTGCCTTAAAAGACGAGGTAATAGAAGAACTGGTACGTCTATCTAAGCTAGATAAGTGGAAGTTTAATATTGTACTCCACCCTAAGTTGGACCCGGCTGTACACGCAAAAATCAAAGCATTACAAAATGAGAATTTTGTGTATCATGACACCACAGATTTAATACCGTTATTTAAAAAGGCAAACATACTTTTTGCAGATACTACATCTGCTATTATAGAGTTTTTATTACAACACAAACTAGTCGTTACCTTTAGGAATAATATGCCTGGACCATACCTAATAGATGTAACAGAAGTAAGCGACATTGAGAAAGAAATTACTCGCGCACTAACGAATCCTCCTGAGTTAATCAAGCACATAGAGGAGTTTGCTGCATTTTCTCACCCATATCATGATGGACAATCTAGCCGCAGAGTTATAGATGCCACTATCGCATTTTTACACAGTGATAAATCTCACTTAAAAAAGAAGCCTTATAACTTCATAAGGAAATATAAGATGCGCAAGCGATTACAATATCACGGCCCAGTATTTCAACACGATACTATTATCGATTCTTTAGATCAAAAGTAAATTAAGCAACACACTTAAGCAGATTTAAATAGTAGTAAGCCTGTTAATAAGAGTAAGGTAAATTCGTGCGCAATAGCGTCATGAGCAGTTAGTAATAAAGTCATAAATTTACTTATAAAATTTTTAAAGTACGCTTTCGCGAAAGCGTAACTACTCACCCACCACTTTTAACGAAACATATTTACCACCTACTTACTACACGTGTAAACAACAAAAAGCCTCTCAGTTTCCTGAGAGGCTTTTATTATAAAAAACTAGATGGTGAGAATTACTCTCCTCCTTCCATTTTCTTTTTAAGAGCTGCAAGAGCATCGTTTGCATCACCTAAAGTAGGCTTAGACTCATCAGATTGAGTTTTAGCTTTCTTAGCTTGTTGCTTAACGATTTTAGCTTCTTCTTCTTTATGGATAACCATATGTGAAGCAACTACACGCTTGAAGTCTTTGTTGAATTCAATAATTTGGAATTCTGCTTCTTCTCCTTTTCCTAATTTAGTTCCGTCTTCTTTTTCAAGGTGACGTGTAGGAACAAATGCAGTAATATCCTCGTTAAAATCGATAGTAGCTCCTTTGTCTACAATCTCTGTGATTGCAGCTTTGTGAGTAGTACCCATTTTGAACTCATCCTCGTACTTATCCCAAGGATTTGCTTCGATTTGTTTGTGACCTAAAGATAATTTACGTCCATCTACGTCAAGCTCAAGAACCACTACTTCTAGTTTATCTCCTACCTCACAGAATTCTGATGGATGCTTCACTTTCTTAGTCCAAGAAAGATCTGAGATGTAAATTAATCCATCAATACCTTCTTCTAGTTCTAAGAACACACCGAAGTTTGTAAAGTTACGTACGATACCTTCGTGACGTGAACCTACAGGGTATTTTGAAGTAATATCTGTCCATGGATCTTGCGTTAATTGCTTGATACCAAGGCTCATCTTGCGATCTTCACGATCTAAAGTAAGGATTTGAGCATCTACTACGTCTCCTACTTTTACAAAGTCTTGAGCGCTACGTAAGTGCGTAGACCATGACATTTCTGATACGTGGATAAGACCTTCTACTCCTTCTTCTACTTCGATAAATGCACCGTAATCTGCGATTACAACTACTTTACCTTTTACGTTATCACCTACTTTAAGCTCTTCTCCTAAAGCCTCCCATGGATGCTTAGAAAGTTGCTTAAGACCTAACTGGATACGTGTTTTATCCTCATCAAAGTCAAGGATTACAACATTCAGTTTCTGATCAAGCTCAACGATTTCATTCGGGTGGTTGATACGTGACCAAGAAAGGTCTGTAATGTGTACCAATCCATCAACACCTCCAAGATCAACAAATACACCGTAAGAAGTAATGTTTTTAACAACACCTTCAAGTACTTGTCCTTTTTCAAGCTGCCCGATGATCTCCTTCTTCTGCTCTTCGATATCTGCTTCGATAAGCGCTTTGTGAGATACTACAACGTTTTTAAACTCGTGGTTGATTTTTACAACCTTGAATTCCATTGTTTTATTTACATACTGATCGTAATCACGGATAGGCTTTACATCAATTTGTGATCCTGGTAAGAATGCTTCGATACCGAAAACATCTACGATCATACCTCCTTTAGTACGAGCTTTTACAAATCCGTTTACGATAGTTCCCTCATCATGTGCTGCGTTAACGCGATCCCAAGCCTTGATAACACGTGCCTTACGGTGTGATAATATCAATTGCCCAGTTGCATCTTCACGTACGTCAATAAGTACTTCTACTTTATCACCTACTTTAAGATCTGGATTGTAACGGAACTCATTAAGAGAAATTACTCCTTCAGACTTAGCGTTAATGTCAATGATTGCATCACGATCAGTAATTGTAATTACTGTTCCTTCTACTACATCGTCATCAAGTGTATCTACAAAGTTTTGAGCTACTAGCGCTTCAAACTCTTCAAGTTGCTTGTCATCTACAGTGTCGATTCCTTCTTCGTACTTTTCCCAGTTAAAATCTTCAAGAAATTTCTTTGGGTTCTCTTGAGCTGGAGATAGCTCAACTTTTGGTGCTACTACTGCAGCGTCTTCCTGAACTTCAGGATTTTTTGTTTCTTCAGCCATTTGCTAAAATTTGCATCCACCTCAAAACAAGCGTTTTATAGATAGATGGGTTTTGTATTTTACGTTTCTGTGAAAGCTTAATAAACCTAGAAACCGTAAAAGGGTTTGTTTTTTTTTTAAATACCTCTCTGGCAGCTTTCTAAAGGTGGCCAAAAAGGAGTGCAAAAATACATCCTTTATCTTGATTTACAAAGGGGTTGTGAGATAAAATGACGTCTCCATAATTATCCTACATTCCTAGAATAACTAACTCACTGTTCAAAGGCTATTAAGCCCACTAATTACAAAGACTAAAGCCATATGCCTAAGCTTATTGCATACAACATCATAATGTAAATTTTACATAAAAAAAAACAAGCCCAAAGGAAAACCGTAAACAAGTGTAAAAATCTATTTGTAGCTTAGCCAGCATAAATCAGCACATCAACTACTAGGTGTTGTTTATGTGCTTGTACGCTTTCGCGAAAGCGTAAGTATTTTATATATAATATAGTCGCGTGTAGTAACTCCGAAGGAAAAATTGAGCCTGCTGAGAAGCATGAGAGATTCAAAATAAATCATCAATAATCATTCAAAAAACATAACTATGAAACTTTTTCTAAACCTCCTTTTAGCTTGTACACTCTTACTTACCTCTTGTGATAGTGATGATGATACTACGAGTATCGATAACCTATCAACACTTACAGACTTGAATGGTGAAACTGGTTTATCATATGACGAAAGTTTGAGCAAGTGGACAGGTTTAAAAACTGACAATGGAAGATCATACATCTATCAAACAGACATTATCTCCTTTACAGGTGATGGAAGCACTACAGAAATCAAAGTGATAAATAACAGTGTGGTCTCTAGAGTATACCAATCTTTTACTATAAACGGTGAGACCGGGGAAAGAACAATTACAGACACCTATTCTGAAAACGAAGCTGCTTTAGGAACTAACCAAGAAGGAGCTGCACCGCTCACAATAGACGAGTTATACAATTCTTGCGCAAGCGAATACCTCGTAGTAGATCAAGAGAACAATACGATATACTTACAGACTGAAGTAAATGGCTTACTTACATTATGCGGTTTTACACCTAATAATTGTGCCGATGATTGTTTTACCGGTATTTCTATAAAAGCATTTGACTGGATTAACTAGTCATACTTTACAGTACAGCATATACCTATTAGGTAGACTACTTCAAAAAATATTTTTCCTAGCGTGACTCATACATCAGCAGCTGTAATTGAAGAACAACAGTCCCCAAAACTGCTAATACTATAATGTATTTTATTTTACAAATAATATATATATATTAAGGAAAACCACAAATTAGCATGAGTATCTATTTGTAGATTGGCTATCAAAAATCTATTTTATACTCTTGCTTTACGAAGTAGACTGTTATAAATAACTTATGAAAACAATAAAAATACTACTGTCTATAATTTTTATATTATTAGTGAGTACAAGCTACGGTCAAAACTATAATTTTGATAAAATTGTAAAGAGCAGTTTTTCCACACAATCATTTCCCAATCAAGAATGGACTCATTTTTTTAATTCTAAGGATGATTCATATCATATGCATATATACAAACGCAATGATTCTCTAGTCTCTAGAATTTTTGATACCAAAGAAAATGAGGAGCATTACTTTCACATTGATAAATCGAATTCTTTAAATTTTATTGAAACAAAAAACTTATCAAAAAATATAAATGAAAATAAATTTGAATTCTCTAAAATAGAAGAGCGTAAAGGAAATAAGG
>OJBP01000222.1_pt1 | contig 35987 bp, 30 predicted proteins | sample 1590691 | NCBI WGS metagenome assembly OJBP01 (sample SAMN05416848, study PRJEB24817) | seawater metagenome | isolation source: Sea water | place: Canada:Atlantic | collected 2013-07 | reverse complement strand
AGTCCGTCTCGTGGGCTCGGAGATGTGTATAAGAGACAGGCTATTTCCTGAACAATAAACGGCGAAACAGTCGTACGCGCGCCAACCCAAAGTATATCCACATCGTGTTTCAGCGCTAAATCTACGTGGTTTGCGTTTGCAACTTCGGTTGCCGTCATCAAACCCGTTTCCTCTTTCGCTTTTTGAAGCCATTTCAACCCCAAGGCACCAACGCCCTCAAAATTTCCCGGACGGGTTCTGGGTTTCCAGATTCCGGCTCGCAATACTGTTGTATCAGTTTCTTTTAATTGGTGGGCGATTTTCAGTACCTGTTCTTCCGTTTCGGCACTGCACGGACCAGCAATTACAATTGGGTGCGCCAGTTCCATTTTGTTTAACCAATTGCGAAGATTTTTATTATTTTCCATTTAAGATTGCATTTGAAAATTGAGCATGGGCGTGTGTTTCATCTTGTTTGTAAACTCCCAATATTTTTAATTCTTTCACTGTTTTTTTAAGCATTTCCATCACTTCAAAAAAGAAACTTTCATCCATAAAAACCACATCAACAAAAAAAGCATACTGCCCAGGTTTCCCAACTATTGGAAGTGATTGTATCTTGGTCAAATTTATGTTGAAAGTCGTTAAAAGGCTCAGCACATTTCCTAAACTTCCCACATTGTGCTGCAGTACAAATTTAATTGAAGCTTTGTCGGCTTGCTGATTCCTTTGCTTTTCTTTTTTGCCCAAAAGTACGAAGCGCGTATGGTTTTCCTTTATATCTTGAATATTACTATCCAAAATTTTAAGTCCGAATTTTTCAGCAACCTGTTTTCCTGCAATTGCAGCAACGCCCGTTAAGTTTTGATCTTTGATTCCTTTTGCTTCGGAGGCAGTATCTTTTCCTTCAATTACTTTGAATTGCGGCGGAAATTTCTGCAAATAATCCCTGCACTGAAGCAACGCCACGGGATGTGAATGTATTTCCTTTATGTCGTGAATAGATTCACTTTCCAGCGCCATAACGAACATTTGAATGTTTAAAACCGTTTCGTCCAAAATTTCAAAATCGCCTTTGTCAATCAATCCATAATTCGGTAAAATCGAGCCAACGATAGTATTTTCAATGGCAATCACTCCAAAATCGGCATTGCTATTATTTACCGCGCTTGTTACCTTTTCAAAAGAATCACAGCTTAAAAGTGTAACTTCCTCGTTGGGGAAAAGTTTTTGGACGGCTTGGTGGTGGAATGAACTTTCAATTCCCTGCATTGCTACTTTTAGGCTCATAATTTTAAATTTAGGTTAAAAAAAAAGTCCCGGAAAATATTTCCGGGACTTTAAATGTTTTATGGTTCAATTACCTATACAACAATCCCGGTTCTATCGTTAAAATAGAAAAACCAAAAATTGTTGAAAGTAAAAAGTGTGCTCATTGTGTTTTAATAGATTGCTAATGTAGCTAATTCTTAAAAACGAAAAAGGCTTTTTTCATTTTTTTATTTGCTTAACTTTGTTCAACTTCTGAAAATATGTCGATACAAGTAGAAAATATTACCAAAACCTACGGCGAACAAAAAGCGCTGAACAAGGTTTCATTCACTATTGAAAAAGGCGAAATCGTTGGTTTTCTCGGGCCAAACGGTGCCGGAAAATCTACGATGATGAAAATTTTGACAACTTTTCTTCCAGCTTCGGAAGGGGTTGCTATTGTGAATGGTTTTGAAGTAACCAAAGACGATATTTCCGTTAAAAAAAGCGTTGGGTATCTGCCGGAACACAATCCGCTTTATTTGGATATGTATGTTCGCGAGTATCTTCTTTTTAACGCTGGTATTTATAATATTCCAAAATCTGAAGTTGAAAATGTTATTGAAAAGACTGGCTTAACGCCCGAAGCGAACAAGAAAATTGGGCAGCTTTCAAAAGGATATCGCCAGCGCGTTGGGCTTGCAAATGCACTTTTGCACAATCCTGAAGTTTTGATTCTTGATGAGCCAACTACCGGTTTGGATCCAAATCAATTAATTGAAATAAGACAACTTATAAAAAGCGTTGGAAAAGAAAAAACGGTTTTGCTTTCCACCCACATTATGCAGGAAGTGGAAGCCATTTGCGACCGTGTAATAATTATAAACAAAGGCGAAATAGTGCTCGATAAAAAACTTTCAGATTTAAAAAACAATCAGCAACAGATTATTGAAGTGGAATTTGATTATCGCGTGGAAGAAGTCGCATTACAACAGCTTCCGAAGATTCAAAAAGTTGAAAATTCCATCGGCTTTGTTTATCAGCTTTACTTTGAAACCGAGCAGGATATGCGCGGAAAGGTTTTTGATTTTGCGCACGACAATGGGTTAAAAATACTTCAGCTACATCAAAAAAACACCACACTTGAAAAATTGTTTTCTGAATTGACTATTCAAAAATAAGCTTGCCTCGATAGAGTTCTTCAACCTCAACGATTGAAGGTCTGTTTTTGGAAATAACATTGCCCAAACTTACAATTTTACCACGAATGGCCAGTTGTGGATTCACTATCATTTCACCTGTACTTCTGTGAAAAAGATACAGATTTTGAATAGTTAAGTCTTCAGCAAAAATTCGGCAATCTCCTGCGTACAAACCAAAATTGGTATTTGTTGCATTTCCTTTTAAATAAAATTTTGATAGGCCGTTGGCCACGACACTTAAACTCTGTACATCTAAATTCAGTTTAAAATCACCATCAATGTGGTATTGATCTTCGTTTCCCTGGTCTTCGGATAAGAGTGTCAATGAGGGGTAGCGAAGCACACCAATACTTTCAATAATATAACCGGTGCTACTGCGTATTTCGGTTATATTTGGAGCGGTTATATATACTTTGGTTACCTCATAATCACGGACCAAATTGCAGCTGTTATTATTGTGGATTTCAAGCTTACCATTGGTTACGGTAACTTCCACATCATTCATAAGGCTCTCTCCAGTTTCAACAATTACTTTTTGCTCTTCACCCTGCTGAATATAAACCTTGGTACGCTCCCAAACGAGTATTTTAGTAAAGGGCGGTACTGTAATTTCGTTTTGCACGATAGTTCCAGCACTCTGAATACAGTCCCAACTCGACTCTGAATTACAGCCCGTAAAAATCAAAACCAATAAACAGTAAAATATGTATTTCATAATCTCTTTCTGAAATTTTCAGAATTTTTTACAATCTGTAACCTACACCAAACTCAACGGCTTCCGCTTTTGCCCAATGCGCGTGAACGCTTATGGCGGCAAAAATTTTATCGTTGAAAAAGTATCGTTTAAGCCCTAAACGGTTATAAACACGGTTTTCAAATTCATAGGGCCAATATACATAATAACCCAACTGCGAAATAAACGCAACTTTATTAAAACGCCATTCATGGCCCACAAATACCCCAACGCGCTTATAGTCTTCATCACCTGAAAGTCCGTCCTCTGGATAGGCAATGGAGCGGTAGTTTATCAATTCTTTCAAAAAAGTAGAAAAGAAAACATCTACACCAGCTGTAAATGTGCTTTTATAGTTAATGCGTTTGTCCACAAAAACTGAAATTACATAAAAAGGCTCTTGCCCTAAACCTACTACATCACTTTCATTTATACCTGTTCTAAAAGCAAGATTGTATTTAAACCTTTCTGCGTGGGTTTTGCTGAGCGAATCTTCTTTATGAACGTATTTTGGAAATTCCTTATGATCCAATTGATAACTTACCCCTGCATTTAACAAAAATGAATTTGTACTGTTGTTGGGAGCTTTAAAATTGGCATTGCTATAGTGGATAACCGTAAAACCTGCGTGTAGGCCCAGCCCCTTCCAAATGTTTTCACGCACAAAATTTCCTCTTAAAATAGTTGTACTCAATAAATGTGTGCCATAGGCATTGTTGATGTAATTTGTTTCCTGATCGTAAGGGACTGCAGAATATGCAATTCCCTGCCCCACGCTCAGCATAAGGTGTCTTTTTAAAAAATACCAGTTCATATGACCGTAGGCCCCAATTACATTTCCCAAATACTCGTTGTGCATATTTTGATATGCGAGTGTAAAACCCCAATCTGGATAGTTATAGCGGCGCTCCCATTCATTAAAACCATATGTTTTTCTATTAAATGAAAAAATAAAACCTGTGGGATGCCCGGTAATTAAGTGCTCAATATCCGGATTGTGCTCCAGAATACTTCCGTAGAAAAAATCTGCCTCCAGTGAAATTGGTTTCAATTCTTCTTCTTGGGAAAAAAGCGAAAGACTTATAAATAGGACTGAAATTACGAAAAGAAAGTGCTTCATATTTTTTTCAACGCCCGTAAAGATAAACTAATCTTCAAATAATAGCCTGCCCATGAATAATTCTTTTACATCTACCAGCGGAGGGCGGTTATGGCTGATAATATCGCCCGTGGCCACGATTTTTCCGACGATACTTTGCTGCGGATTTACTATCATTTTGTTCGCACTTCTTTGAAAAACAGTGAGTTCATCAATTATAAAATTTTCTCCCTCAAACCGCGGCATTTCGTCAGCAAAACTAAGATTGACTTTGTCAGCGGTGCCCGTAATATAAAAAACACTTTGGCCGTTTGCGCTTACGCGGAAATCTTCACAAATAAGGTTCAAATAAAAATCGCCGCTCTTTCTGATTGTTTCTGGGCCAGCCGAACTGTTGCTAACCAAAGTGAGTTGCGGAAAATTCAATATTCCCTCGCCAATTACGTCGTAAGCCGAGCTATTCCTGATTTCAGTAATGTTTGGCACGGTTACAAATACTTTCGTAATGCCGTAATCGCGGACCAAATTGCAATCATTATTATCTTTCACCACCAAAGTATTTCCTTCAACACCTACGGAAATATCGCTTAAAAGGTTTTCCCCGGTCTCAAGTTTTACCTGCTGCATATCTCCTTGTTTCAAATATAAAGTGACCTCATCTTCAATTCTAATTTTTGAAAATTCGGAAACAATATATTCTTTGGAAATTGAATCTCCTGCCGCTTGCACACAGTCCCAACCGTTTTCGGAGTCACACGAAAACAGAAAAAAAATCAGTCCAATAAAAAGAAACTTCTTCATAATTTATATTCTAATTCCCACGCCGAATTCCACACCTTCCACTTTTGCACCGTGTGATTTTAATGTAATTGCGCTGAAAAGTTTATCGGTTAAATAATATTTCAAACCTACTCGAAAATAGGTTCTTCCTTCAAAATCATAGGGATAATAAACGTAATATCCTACCTGTGAAACCACTGCCAATTTGTTTATATGAAGTTCGTGGCCCGCAAAAATTCCAACGCGTTTAAAATCTTCATCGCCTTCAACGTCTGTACTCGGGAAAGCTATGGAAAGATATTCAATTTCCTTTTTCAGGAATGGTAAGTAGAAAAAATCTGCGCCTAACTGAAGCGTACTTTTATAACTCAGCCGCTTATCTGCAAATGCCGAAACCACAAAAAACGGATGTTGTCCAAGATTTAAATAATCACTTTCATTCAACCCGCCACGAAGCACAAAATTGTATTTGATGGGTTCTGAAATTTTCTTCGGAAGCGAATCGGAAATATATTCCGGAGTTTCATCTGCAATCGAATATTGAACGCCGACATTCAAAGTGAAAGCATTTGTGCTGGAATTTGGCGCCTTAAAATTTCCATTGGAATAATGCACCAACGCAATCCCTGCCTGCACTCCGAAGTTTTTAAAAAAGTTTTGTTTGTTGTAATTCAACATCAAATAGGTAGAACTCAACAAACGTGTGCCGTAAGCGTTGTTTTTGAAATTGGTCTCCAAATCAAATGGGTTGGAGTTATAGGCAATGCCCTGACCTATCCGGAAGAAAAGATTGCGCTTTAAAAAGTAAAAATTGAAATGCCCATATAGCCCATAATTTTCACCCAAAACATCGTAATTCGTATTTTGATGCATAAATGAAAAACCCCAATCTGGATAATTATATTCTTGGTGCCAACGCTCGGCTCCGTAAGTTTTTCGGTTAAATCCAACGATGAAACCGTCGGGATGCGCTTTTACCAAATGTGAAATATCCTTATTGTGCCGAAGAATGGTTCCGTAGAAATAATTGGCGTCCACGAAAAAATCATTGTTTTTTTCCTGTGAAAAAACAAAAGAAGTTGTGAGAAAAAACACCAAAAACGCAATTCGGGACATCACCGCAAAATAAAGCAATCTTAAAATATTTGCGAAGCGATTTCCTTAATATTGCTACTTTTTCCCATAGAATAGTAGTGAAGAAAAGGAACTCCAGCCTTCACAAGTTCCTGACTTTGCTTTACGCACCAGTCAATCCCAATCTGCCGAACAGCCTTATTATCCTTGGCTTTCACCACTTCCATCACCAGCGCATCTGGCAAATCTACTTTGAATCTATGCGGAATTAAATTGAGATGTGATTTCACTGCAATAGGTTTCAGTCCCGGAATAATTGGCACGGTAATACCGTCTGCCCTGCACTTTTCAACAAATTTGAAATACTTTTCGTTATCGAAAAACATTTGTGTTACTATATATTCCGCACCGTTTTTAATTTTCTTTTTTAGGAAATGAATATCGCTTTCACTACTCGGTGCTTCCATATGTTTTTCGGGATAACCAGCCACGCCCACGCAAAAATCTGTTGGAAAAGTATGCTGAAGTTCATCGTCCAAATATGTTCCTTTATTCAAAGCATTTATTTGTGAAACAAGGTCGCAAGCGTATTTGTGACCATTCTTTTCAGGTGTGAAATAGGTTTCACTTTTCACGGCATCGCCCCGTAAGGCCATCACATTGTCAATCCCCAAAAATTGAAGATCTATTAAAAAATTCTCGGTTTCTTCCTTCGTAAATCCACCGCAAAGTATATGGGGTACGGCATCAACGACATATTTATTTTGAATTGCCGCACAAATACCAACCGTTCCGGGACGCTTTCGGACTATTTTCTTTTCAATCAAACCATTCTTCAATTCCTTAAAAACATATTCCTCGCGGTGATAGGTTACATTGATGTAAGGCGGTTGAAACTCCATCAGCGGATCAATATTTTCAAAAATGGAATGTATGTTTTCACCCTTCAAAGGTGGTAAAATTTCGAACGAAAATTGCGTTTTTCCGTTTCCGTTTTTTATATGTTCTGTAACTTTCATAGAGTTAGCCCCCTAACCCCCAAAGGGGGAATTTGCCTCCTGCCCAAATAGAGAAATGGAGGTCGTTAAACAATATAATTCAAAATTTCTTTTCATCATTTCAATCTTTTTATGCTGTTATTAAAAGTCCCCCTTCGGGGGATTTAGGGGGCCAAATTTGTTTTTAGCCAATTTGTGGCTTCCTCCAAATCTATATTCTTCCGTTTTGCAAAATCTTCCACTTGATCCATTTTAATCTTTCCAAGGCCAAAATAACGTGCTTCGGGATTGGCAAAATAATAACCCGAAACCGAAGCTGCTGGCCACATGGCCATATGCTCCGTGAGTTCTACGCCTATATTCTCTTTCACTTTTAAAAGCTCCCAAATAGTCCTTTTCTCCAAATGGTCGGGACAGGCAGGATAGCCGGGTGCGGGACGAATACCTTTGTATTTTTCTGAAATGAGGTCTTCATTGGAGAGATTTTCTTCGGAAGCGTAGCCCCAATAATTGGTACGCACTTCTTTGTGAAGATATTCCGCAAAAGCCTCTGCCAAGCGGTCTGCCAAAGCTTTTACTATAATCGCATTGTAATCATCGTGCTCCGCCACATATTTTGCGGCCAATTCCGCAGTTCCAAAACCGGTACTCACACAGAAACAGCCAATATAATCCTGAATTCCAGTTTCCTTTGGCGCGATAAAATCTGCCAAGGCGAGGTTTGGTTTTCCTTTAGCCTTTTGGGACTGTTGGCGAAGGGTTCGGAATACGGGATTTGGGATTTTGGATTTGAGATTTGGGATTTCCAAAGAAATATCATCATCATTTATAGTATTCGCCTCAAAAATTCCAAAAACGGCTCTTGCATTCAACAATCTTTCTGAAATTATTTTTTGAAGCATTTGTTGCGCATCTTTGAATAATTCCGAAGCTTGTTCGCCCACAATTTCATCTGTCAAAATATTTGGATATTTACCGTGCAATTCCCAACTTCTGAAAAAGGGTGTCCAATCTATATAATCCAACAACAGATTTAGATCGAAATCTTTTAAAACGTGAACTCCCAATTGTTTCGGTTTGATTATTACTGAGGTTTTCCAATCAATTTGAAATTTATTTTTTCGCGCTTCGGAAATTGGCAAATAGGTTTTTACTTTTTGGCGTTTTAGAAAATCTTGTCGAAAAGTGTTGTATTCTTGTTTCAAATTCTCCTTATAGGAAGCCGAAGTTTCCTTTTTCAGCAAATCGCCAACAACCGTAACCGCTCGTGAAGCATCGTTTATATGCACCACGGCACATTCGTACTCAGGATCAATTTTTACGGCGGTATGCGCCCGACTCGTGGTTGCGCCGCCAATCAACAAGGGAACCTTGAAATTTTGCCGCTGCATTTCCTTCGCCAAAAAAACCATTTCGTCCAGCGATGGCGTAATCAAGCCGCTCAAACCGATGGCATCCACGTTTTCCTCTTTTGCGGTTGCAATTATTTTTTCTGGTGGAACCATCACACCCAAATCGATTATTTCATAATTATTACACGCCAAAACAACCCCGACAATATTTTTGCCGATGTCATGGACATCACCTTTTACAGTTGCCATTAAAATCCGGCCAGCATTTTTTGAATCATTTATTTGAGGATTTTTTAGTTTTTCCTCTTCGATGTATGGGAGTAAATACGCTACAGCTTTTTTCATCACTCGCGCACTTTTCACTACTTGTGGTAAAAACATTTTTCCACTTCCGAAAAGATCGCCAACCACGTTCATTCCGGTCATTAAATTCCCTTCTATTACTTCAATTGGCTTTTCAGCATTTTGCCTTGCTTCTTCAATGTCTTCTAAAATAAATTCATCAATTCCTTTTACCAACGCTCTGGTAATGCGGTTTTGCAGCGGTTCTTCACGCCACGAAAGATCTATTTTACTTTCCTTTGCGGTTCCTTTAACTGTTTCGGCAAAATCCAATAAACGTTCCGTGGCATCTTCGCGCCGGTCGAGCATTACGTCTTCAACGCGTTCCAAAAGATCTTTTGGAATATCGTCGTAAACTTCCAACATTGCAGGGTTTACAATACCGATGTTCATTCCCGCTTGAATTGCGTGGTACAAAAACACGGAATGCATCGCCTCGCGAACGGGATCATTTCCTCGGAAACTAAAGGAAACATTGCTCACACCACCGCTCACACTCACGTGCGGCAGATTTTCACGAACCCAGCGAGTAGCTTCAATAAAATCGATGGCGTTTTTTCTGTGTTCATCCATTCCCGTTGCAACGGGGAAAATATTTAAGTCGAAAATAATGTCTTCGGGTGCGAACTTTACTTGATTTACCAAAATATCATACGATCGACTGGCGATTTCTATTCTTCTCTCGTAATTATCAGCTTGGCCTGTTTCGTCAAAAGCCATAACGATTACCGCGGCACCGTAGCGTTTTATGAGTTTTGCGTGATGAATAAATTCTGCTTCGCCTTCTTTCAAGCTGATTGAATTCACCACACATTTTCCCTGAACCACTCGCAATCCGGCTTCAATAATTTCCCACTTACTGCTGTCAATCATAATCGGAACGCGCGAAATATCCGGCTCGGCAATAACGAGATTTAAAAATTTCACCATCGCCTCTTTCCCGTCGATCAAACCATCGTCCATATTTATGTCGATGATTTGCGCACCATTTTCAACTTGTTCACGCGCAACGGAAAGGGCTTCCTCAAAATTTCGTTCTTTAATTAATCGAAGAAATTTCTTTGAACCTGCTACATTGGTACGTTCACCAACGTTTATAAAATTGCTTTCGGGGGTGATTATTAGTGGTTCGAGACCGCTAAGTTTTAAATATTTCTTGTTTTCTGTACTCATTATTTTAATCCTATCTTCAATTGCGCTTCGACTGCGCTCAGCGTGACACCTTGTTAAAAAGGAAGTTTTGAAAGATCCACATTTCCGCCGGAAATAATAATTCCCACTTTTTTATTTTTAAATCTATCATTTTCACGAAGCAAGGCTGCAAGAGCAACCGCACTGCTGGGTTCTATAATTATTTTCATCCGCTCCCAAATCTGTTTCATTGCTGAAATGATTTCGGGTTCCTCAACTCGAATTATTTCTGAAACCAATTCTTTTATTATTGGGAAATTGACATCGCCAAGGAAAGTTTTAAGTCCGTCGGCGATTGTATTTGTAGTTTCGTTGAATTCTATTTTTCCATTTTTTAGGCTTCGGAAAGCGTCGTCAACCTCAAAAGGTTCTCCTCCGATTGTTTTGCAATTAGTTCCAAAATATTTCACCGAAAGTGAAGTGCCGGCAATCAATCCGCCGCCACCAACTGGTGCGAAAACATAGTCTAAATCGGGATGTGCTTTCAACAATTCAGCTGCGGAAGTTGCATTGCCGAGAATTACATTTTTATCGTTTGAGGGATGGATAAACGTTGCGCCAGTTTCTTTTTGGATTCGTTCCGCTTCGGTTTCTCTTGCAATCGGCGTTGATTCTGATTCTGTGATAATTCCGCCGTACCCTTTAACTGCTTCTTTCTTCACTTGCGGTGCGTTTTCAGGCATCACGATATAGGCTTTTACACCTAAATTTCTCGCTGCCAAGGAAAGCGCTTGGGCAAAATTTCCAGAGGAATGTGTAACGACTCCGGCTTTTTTCTGCGCTTCGGAAAGTTGAAGAATGGCATTGGTCGCACCACGCATTTTAAAAGCACCCATTTTTTGAAAATTCTCACATTTAAAGAAAACTTCCGTGCCAACCAATTCATTCAAAAAAGAAGATTTCAGCACGGGTGTATTGTGAACGTAGGGTTTTACACGTTCGCAAGCTTCTTCAACTTCCTTTTTTGTTGGAATCATAAAGTAATATTTTCAGATTGAAAAACAGGTCGTGGTTTGTATTGTGAAGCTATTTCAGCAATGGCTTTTATGTGTTCCGGAGTAGTTCCGCAGCAACCGCCGATGATATTCACCAACTGCTTGTCTAAATATTCCTTTACCTGCGAAGCCATTTGCGCGGGGCTTTCATCGTATTCGCCGAACGCGTTTGGCAATCCGGCATTTGGATAGGCGCTCACGGCAAGATTGGTGCGGCTGGCAATCACTTCAAGATGGGGCGTGAGTTGTTTGGCACCCAAAGCACAATTGAAACCTACGCTCAAAAGTGGAATATGGGATATTGAAATCAGAAATGCTTCTGCCGTTTGGCCAGAAAGTGTACGTCCGGATGCGTCGGTAATTGTTCCACTTATCATTATTGGAATGTCGATATTTCGTTCTTCTTTTATTTCATCTATTGCGAAAAGTGCTGCTTTTGCGTTCAAAGTGTCGAAAATGGTTTCAACCAAAAGCAAATCTACACCGCCATCAATTAAAGCTTCGGCTTGTTGTTTGTAAGCAACACGAAGTTCTTCATATGAAATAGCTCGAAAACCCGGATCGTTCACATCGGGACTCATACTTGCAGTTTTGTTTGTCGGGCCTATTGCTCCGGCTACAAATCTTGGTTTGTGCGGTTCTTTTGCGGTGAATTCCTCAGCTACTTTTTTTGCGATTTTAGCAGATTCGTAATTCAATTCGTAAACCAAATCCTGCATATCGTAATCTGCCATTGCGATTGTGGTGCTTGAAAATGTGTTGGTTTCCACAATATCTGCACCTGCTGCGAAATATTTTGAATGGATTTCTGCAATTGCCTGCGGTTGCGTAATGGAAAGCAAATCATTATTTCCCTGAACCGATTTATGAAAATCCTTAAACCGTTCGCCACGGAAATCTTCCTCGGAAAATTTATAGCGTTGAAGCATAGTGCCCATTGCGCCGTCGAGGATCAATATTCTATTTTGGAGTGCTTGTTGTATTTTATTCATTTCTTGATTTTTGATTTAAGTTCAAATTTGCGTGAGGGATTGCAGCGGAAATCCTTTTTTGAGGCACGAAAAAAAGATTGCAGCGGAAAGCCCGACCCGAAGGGGCACGCCATAAAAAAAATTATATCAAGAAAAGGTGAAGGAAAAACCTATTTGTTGTTATCTATTCCGAATCCCGAAGTCTCGGGACGGATAGAATGTAGCACCTTCCCCGAAAGTTCGGGAGGTTGCTAAGGCGTCAAAGGGTCTATTCCCTCGGCCTTTCTTGATAACTTTTAACTATGAATATGAACTGATGCAAAGTAACATTATAAAGTTTACAATACAAAATTAAGTTTTGGAAAAGACGTAAGACCGCTACACTGAAGGACAAAAGACCGCTTCGCTAAAAGACAAATAGATAATTCTTTCTGTCTTTTCATCTTTTTTGTCATTTTATCATTTTGTCATTTCCAACGATTTTCCGTTCAAAACTATGCTGTATGTAATTTTCACCGAAGCTTCCAACGTGATGGAAACCGAACAGTATTTTTCAAAACTAAGTTGCGCCGCGCGGATGGCTTTTGCTTCGTCAATTTTGCCTTCCAAATAAAGGGTAATGTGAATTGCTTCAAACGGTTTGGCGTCGCGCACTTCCTTTCGCTGGCCTTCCACTTCCATTTTATAAGAAGTGATTTCCTGTCGCTGTTTTTTCAGAATCATAACAACATCTATCGCGCTGCAACCGCCAACGCCCATCAACAAAAGTTCCATCGGGCTTGCGCCTTTTGAAGGTTCGTCGGTTTTGTTGTCTATTAAAACGGGAACGCCGGAAGCGCCTTTTGCTTCAAAAAGATAATTGTCGTTTATTCTGTTTAGTGAAACTTTCATTGTTTTATATTTAGTTTTCTTTATCGCTTATCCGCAAAATATCTCCGAAAACACCTCGCGCAGTAACCGCTGCTCCCGCACCAGCGCCTTGGATGACGATTGGATTATCACCGTAATTTTCGGTATAAATTTCAAAAATTGAATCGCTGCCTTTTAGTGCTCCCAACATACTATTTTTGGGAACCGAAACCAAACTTACGTCCAAAAGTGCACCCGTTTCCTTTGACAAATCGCCGTGCAAATCTGCTACATAACGAAAAACACAATCTTTTGCTTGGTTTTTCTTTTTTATTTGAAACGGAACGTCCAATTCCTGCACTCTCGTCAAAAATTCCTCTTTTGAAACGCTTCGCAAATCCTTTGGAATTAGGTTTTGAATGGAAATATCGGCAAACTCGTTGTGCAAATCCAATTCACGAGCCAAAATAAGCAATTTCCGTCCAACGTCATTACCACAAAGGTCTTCGCGCGGGTCCGGTTCCGTAAATCCTTTGTCGATTGCAGATTTTAAAACCGAACTGAACGATCTGTCTTCTTCAGAAAAAGTATTGAAAATATAACTCAACGAACCTGAAAATACACCTCGAATTCGTGTGATATTTTCGCCCGAAAGATGCAAAAGTTTTATTGTATCAATCAATGGAAGTCCCGCGCCCACATTTGTTTCATATAGATATTGACGTTTTTTTGAAGTCAGTTTTTGTCGAAGTTCTTTATAAAAACCCAAATCCAACGTATTGGCGATTTTGTTTGAGGAAACCAAGTGAAAACCGTTTTCAACAAAGGCTGAATAATTTTGAACAAAGCCAGAATCCGCCGTGTTATCCACCAAAATCAGGTTTTGAAGATTGTTGCTTTTTGCGAAGGAAATCACTTCTTCAGGATTATATTCCTTTCCCGATTCTATTTTTTCTTCAATCCAATTTTTTGTCAATCCATTTTGCTGAAGTAAAACCGTTTTTGAATTCGCGATTGCGAAAATATTCAGTTCTAAATCACGTCTTCGAGAGATTTCTTCTTTCGAGGAAATGATTTGATTTACCAAATGGCTACCTACATTTCCGTGGCCAAAAATGGCGATGTTTATCTTTTTCTTTTTAATCTTTTCCAGATTTATCAATTGTTCCAAAGGAAGTTCTACTGTTGCTGTACTCATTTTTTTTCGGTTTAATAGTTTAAAATTTCTTTGGATTTTTCAATGATTTTAAAAGCTTCGGCAAGATCGTTTATCAAATCTTCGGCATCCTCAATTCCGCAGGAAAGTCGGATTAGCGAATCATTTATTCCAGCATTCAAACGGATTTCACGCGGAATGGAAGCGTGGGTCATTTGCGCAGGATGGCAAAGCAAACTTTTCACTCCGCCAAGACTTTCGGCCAATTTGAAATATTCTGTATCGGTTACAAATTTCACCGCAGCCTCCTGTGTATCATCTTTTAGACTAAAAGAAATTATTCCGCCAAACAAACCATTTTGCTGTTTTTTGGCGATTTCGTGATTCTTGTGGGTTTTCAAACCTGGGTAATGCACTTTTTCAACTGCATCTTGACTTTCCAAAAACAACGCTACTTTCAAAGCGTTTTCGCATTGTCTTTTATAGCGAATGTCCAAAGTTTCAATTCCGCGAATGGTGAGAAAACAATCCCACGGACCTAGAATTCCACCGGAAGCATTTTGAACAAATTTAATTTTTTCTGAAAGTTCTTGCGTGTTTGTAATTACCAATCCCGCGACCAAATCTGAATGTCCACCGATGTATTTTGTGCCACTGTGAATAACGATATCCGCGCCCAAATCAATCGGTTTTTGGGCAATTGGGGAAGCAAATGTATTGTCAACAACTAACAGCGCATTTACACTTTTTGCTACTTTCGAAATCGTTTCGATGTCCGAAATCTTCAACGTTGGATTGGTTGGAGATTCAATCCAAATCAGCTTTGTTTTGTTTGAAACTGCGTTTGCTACGTTTTCAACTTCTGTGGCATCAACATAGGTTACTTTTATTCCCAGTTTTTCGTAAACGTGGGTGAAAAGTCTGTAAGCACCGCCGTAGATATCGTCCACCGCGACGATTTCATCTCCAGCGGAAAGCAATTTCAAAACTGAATCAATCGCCGCCAAACCTGTAGCAAAGGCAAAACCGGAATGGCCGTTTTCAAGTTGGGCAACAACATCTTCCAGCACTTTGCGGGTTGGATTGTTGCTTCGGGCGTAATCAAAACCTTTGTTTACGCCCGGCGCTTCTTGGATAAAGGTTGAAGTTTGGTAAACCGGAACGGAAATGGCTCCCGTTAACGGATCACTTGGAATGGAATGGATAATTTTTGTTGCACTCATTTTTCTAATTTTTTTGAGTTAATAAATAGATTAAACCAAAAGATCAATCCCGAAGTAAATTCGGGACAATAGAAAAATGTTAAAAAGAATGAAAGCAATTTTTTCGGGAACGAAAAAATTGTCTTGTCGTTATCTATCGTCAATCCCGATTGCAATCGGGATCGTTGTAGAATGTAGCACCTTCTTTCCGGAGAAAGGGTTGCTAAGGCGTCATAGGGTCTATTCCCTCGGCCTTTCTTGATAACATTTCAATAAAGTTTTGAACTTTGTGAGCGCAAATATAGCGTCAGAAAAATTTAATAACCAAATTTTTCGCCAAAAAACTTTAAATAAAATTGCGGTTCATTTAATTTTTTTACTTTTGCCCAAGACAAATTAAGAGGAAAGATTTGACTGATTGCAACCTCATTAAAAAATGCTAAAGGCAGTGAAAACTTCCCTTCGGCGCTCTCGTCAAATCTGCTGAAAAATATAAATTTTTAAAACCATTTTATGGCCTATTTATTTACTTCGGAAAGTGTTTCTGAAGGACACCCAGACAAAGTTGCGGATCAAATTAGCGATGCGCTTTTAGATAATTTTTTGGCTTTCGACCCAGAAAGTAAGGTTGCTTGTGAAACTTTGGTAACCACCGGACAAGTTGTTTTGGCGGGCGAGGTGAAAAGCAATACGTATCTCGATGTTCAAAATATTGCACGCGAAGTGATCAATAAAATTGGTTATACGAAAGGCGCTTATAAATTCAGCGGCGATTCCTGTGGGGTAATTTCTTTGATTCACGAACAATCACAGGATATCAATCAAGGTGTTGATCGTGAAAACAAAGAGGAACAAGGCGCCGGTGATCAAGGGATGATGTTCGGATACGCTACAAAGGAAACCGAAAACTATATGCCGTTGGCGTTGGATATTTCGCATAAAATCTTGATTGAATTGGCTGCGCTTCGTCGCGAAGAAGATGAAATAAAATACTTGCGCCCAGATGCTAAAAGCCAGGTTACTATTGAATATAGCGATGATAATATTCCCCAAAAAATCGTTGCCATTGTTGTATCTACACAACATGACGAATTTGATGAGGATGAGAAAATGCTCTCAAAAATCAAAAAGGATATTACGGAAATTTTGATTCCGAGAGTGAAAAAACAACTCCCGGAATATGTGCAAAAATTATTCAACGATGATATTGTTTATCACATAAATCCAACTGGGAAATTTGTAATTGGCGGACCTCACGGCGATACTGGTTTAACGGGAAGAAAAATTATCGTTGACACTTACGGCGGAAAAGGTGCCCACGGCGGTGGTGCTTTCAGTGGAAAAGACCCAAGTAAAGTTGACAGAAGCGCTGCATATGCATCGCGACACATTGCGAAAAACCTTGTGGCAGCTGGCGTTGCCGATGAAGTTTTGGTACAGGTTTCTTATGCAATTGGCGTTGTGGAACCTACTTCAATTTTGGTTAATACGTACAATTCTTCAAACGTAAAACTTTCTGACGGCGACATTGCAAAAAAGGTTTCTGAAATCTTCAATATGCGCCCAGCGGCCATTGAAAAAAGATTGAAATTAAGAAACCCAATCTATTCCGAAACCGCTGCTTATGGGCATATGGGACGTGTACCTGAAATGGTATCAAAAGTTTTTGAAAGCCCCTATAATGGAAGGATTGAAAAAGAAGTGGAGCTTTTCACTTGGGAAAAGTTGGATTATGTAGATGCAGTAAAAGTTGCTTTTCAATTGAAATAGGTCTCGACTTAAGTTTTTCCTGAGCGCAATCGAAGGACTCGAACTCACAAAAAGAAAATCCCAAATTCCAAAAGTTATAATTGGAGTTTGGGATTTGTTATTTGGCGCTTCAAATAATATTATGGTTCCGTGCCTTTTGAACCGCTTCAATCTTGCTGTGTACCTGCAATTTTTTGTAGATGTTTTCAATGTGTTTTCTAACGGTGCTGGGCGAAAGGAAAAGATGGTCGGCAATGACTGTATAGCTCAACCCTTTGCTCAGTTGCTCCAACACCTCAACTTCACGGGTGGAAAGTGATATTTCCTCTTGATCACGCAGGTTTTGAATATCAATTGGATTTCTTAATAATTTCAAGGTTTTCATGGCGATTGAAGGATTCATTGCCGCACCACCGTTTAAAGTTTCTAAAATACCTTCGTATAAATCCTTTGGGTTTATTTCCTTCAGCAAATAACCGTCCGCACCCGCTTTTATGGCGTTGAATATATGCTCGTCATTATCAAAGGCGGTAAGCATAATTATTTTGATGTGCGGATATTTCTGCTTTACTATTTGGGTTGTTTCAATGCCGTTGAGCACGGGCATTTCAATATCCATCAAGATGATATCGAGGTTATGGTTTTCCTGCAGTTTTGTCAGCAATTCGGTGCCGTTCATGGAAGTATGTTTCACAGAAACATCATCAAAAAAAGAGAGTTTTTCCTTAATGGCATTTATAAGAAAAGTGTTGTCGTCAACTATTGCAACTTTAAGCATCTCTGGTGGGTTAGTTGTTTTAAAGATACTAAAAATACCTTTTAAGAATAATCAAAAAAATAGGGCAATTGCCGTATATCGAAATTTCAATTTTTCACATTTTCAAAAATTGAGATATTTTCGCGCTGATTTTAACATAAAACGACTATTATGAAAATTCTAAAACACCTTACCCTTTTACTTTTGTTGACTACCGTTATTATTGGTTGTAATAAAGATGATGACGACAACAACGAGCCTACGCTCATCGGCACTTGGAAGATAACCAGCGCCAAATACAACAACATACCGGAAGAACTTGATGCTTGCGATCTTAAGTTTACAGTGGCCTTTACCGAAACCAATGTAAGTTTCAACGAATATTACGGCGAAAACTGCGAAAGCAACTATGGCTATTCACAAGCCTATACCCGTAACGGCAATACGCTAATTGTAGGCACCGGATCGGATGCCGAATCTGTGGAAATCACCAAATTGACCGATACCAATCTGGAGATTACAGATATTGAAGGAAGCGATATTTACGTAGAAACCTACACAAGACAATAGCCTGAACTAATTTCTAAGACTAAGCCGCTAAATCTTTGTTTAGCGGTTTTTTTGTGTGAAATTTTAAATAATACAACTGTATTAACGATTATTCTTTCGGCACTTTCAGTAAAACTGATGTTCCCTTTTTTGAAGTCTTTATTTGAAGCGCGCCACTAATTTCCCCAGCACGTTTTTTCATATTGTTTAGTCCATTGCCGAGTTCTGTATTATCTTGATCAAATCCAATTCCATCATCAGTAATTTCAATATAGTATTTGCTTTCTTTTTCAGAAATATTTACTTCAATTTCATCTGCTGATGCATATTTTAAAGCATTGTTTACAGCCTCTTGAATAATTCTGTAAATATTCATTCCTGCAACGGAAGAAAAAATGTGCGACTCATCAACATTTTCTTCAATATTAAATGAAAAATCAGTTTTTTCCGAAGCGCTTTTTGCGTGTTCAATAAAGTTTGCAATACGTGATTGAAGATCTTCAAAGGTTATGTTTTCCTTGTTCATCGCCCAAATGGTATCGCGTAATTCATAAATTGTCTGTTGTGTAAAACTGCTAATGTTACTGAGTTTATTGCCCAATTTCTCACTGATGTCCGTAAATCCAAACTTTAAATTATCAATGCTGGAAATGATAAAAGTGAGCTGTGCACCAATATTATCGTGAAGATCGCGAGATATCCTTAAGCGTTGTTCCTGTAATTTATTTTGGGTTTCAATTTTTGCCAAAGCTGTTTTCAATTCACCTTCTTTTTGAAGCTGACGGTTTCTAAGTTTTTGCTGGTTGTAGAGCAAATACCCGAGCAGGCCGAGAATCAGTGCCAGTCCAAGACTCCCAAAAATAAAAGTGTTTTTACGACGGACCTCCAAATCCTTTTCGGCAAGTTGGGCGCGCTGTTGCAGTATTTCGTTCTGCTTTTTTTCAGTTTCAAATTCAACGTTTAAGGCAGCGATTCGTTCCTGCACTTTGAGTCCATGAACACTATCTTTTACCGCAGCATATTGTTCAAAATAATATAAGGCCGAATCTGTATTTTTTAATTTCTTATAGATATCAGAAAGCAGTTTGTAGTTATACTGGGTGAGGTTTTGATATTGTTTCTTTTTTGAAATAGGCAACGACTTATGGACTAGTGGAATGGCGCTGCTCCATTTTTCCTCTGCAACAAAAACTTCACCCAACTGCGTATAATTTTCAGCAATGCCCAACGAATCTGCCCATTGTAATCTTTGATGAAGGGATTTGTTGAAATATTCTCTCGATTTTGAAAAATTTTCCTGCAAGCCATACACGCCGGCCAAATTACTCCAACTATAGGGTATGCCTATGGTGTCGTTGAGCTTCAGTTTTATTTCTAAGCCTTTTTCAAAATAGAAAAGAGCGCTGTCCAATTCTTTATTTATTTCCTTTAAAACTCCGTAATTGTTATAAATATCCTTTAGTTCGTTCTCAAAATTGTTTGCTTCCGCAATTGCCTTCCCTTTCTGCATATAATAAAGGGCTTTATCCAAATCGCGATACTTCATGCTATAGCCCATTTCGGCATAATAATCAGCTACCCTGTCCAGTTGATTTAGCTTTTCATAAATTTTTATCCCATCTATAGAACTTTTGGTGCTTTCCTCATATTTTCCCTGGTAGGCATAAACCAAGCTGAGCTGTGAATGTGCGCCTGCCATTCCTAATTCATAGGAAATCTTTTCGGCATCTTTTAGGTTTTTTTGAAAAAGTGCAACAATGGAGTCTTGAGGTATGTTGAGCCCCTGTACATAAAGTGTGTTTATGGAATCAATTGTTTTCTTGCTCTGTGAATACGTGGCGGTGAAATTCATTAACACCGAAAGAAACAGTAAAATCCTAAACATATACTATAATTTAATTTCAGATTGAACCACCAGAGCCTCGTGTAAATTGTACTGCATAAATTGATAGCTGTTGAGATGCTGTTTTCTAAAGTTTACTTGCCTGTAATTGACGGCTATAACATTTTCCAAAGCAGAAACGTTCTGAGTATGAGCTCTGCCAAGCGCCTTATTTTCAGTATATGCCCAAATGAGTATTCCCAAAATTGAGAAAAGTATTACTATTGTGAAGATTAGCTGCAACATCATAAGTAACTGGTTCTAAACCTTAAATATAAATTTCTTTTTTGATTCTGCACATAGGGCATCTGCCTTATTTGTTTTGTAAAATAATAAACCCCATAGTTGAACATGGGGTTTTTATTACTTTAGGCGCTCCTCACTTCGCCCTCAGTGTGAAAATAATCTGGTTAGTAGATCATTTTAAACTTCTTATACAAAGATGCCTTTACTAAAAAGCAAAAGCAATAAGGCAGTTGCCTTATTTCCGAAAGCAAATTGTCCATAAAACTTTAGGTAATAATTAAACTTCTCAACCTTTAAAAAAAACCGGAGGAAAAACTTGCGTTCTGCCCCCGGCCCACGTAAAAACCTCAACATAGAGATTTCCTTCAAATATTTATTACTGATTAGTCACTTCAATATTAAACTGTCCATCGGTTACTGAAACACTCTCGCTGGTGTTGTTCAAATTATAACCAGTAAAATTAAACGTACCCTTAATTGTATTTCCGTCGTAACTAGAAATGTTTATCGTACCATTGTTTCCTTGTCCGGTTCCAACAGTTGAATAAACAACTACTGTATTAGGATCTGGATTACTTGGATCTGGCAAATAACTATAGGTACCAATGTTAACAAAATTCAAATCGTAGCTACCCTCACCGTCAAAACTTGTGAGAATAATTTGTAGGTTTTCAGACTGTTCCGTTCCACCACTAATGGCAATCGCCTGTCCAGCACCAGAATTGGTCACCCGGGCCACAACTGTTCCTTGCATTCCTGAAAAGTTGTTTCCATCAACTTTCGCGGTAAAAGTCCCTGAACCACCTTGTGGGTCATCGCCGCCATCGTCATCTTTTTTACAAGAAGTTAAACTTACGGCAACTACTGCCATTAATACTAAAATAGATTTTTTAAATGTTTTCATAATGTTTGGTTTAATATTCCGCTATAGGCGAATACGTGATTAATGTTGAAGCAAAATTGGCCTAATTGGGAAGTTTTTACAATAGGGCAATTGACGTATTCTGATATACGAATTACGATTTTAGATTGAAGTTTTCTAAAACTGAATGTGCGGAAACCGTTTTTGAATCTCCCTAATTTTTAATTGAAGTTTTTCCGAAAACCGAAGGTGTTCAGCACTATTTGGGTTGAAGGGCCTGTGGTTTAAACCAGTTTGAACAGCCGCAATTTCTTTTTGAAGCGTTCCGGTTTCAGCAGCAATCCAAACCTTTGAAAATTTCTGCCAAATAATTTCGATAGCGGTTTTATTTGGATGAAGCATATCCTCGTCATAAAAACGGTAATCGCGCAGCTCGTCCATCATTATTTCAAAAGACGGAAAATAGAAGCTTCTCGACTGCGCGCGAAGTGACAATGATTGGTGGATTGCGGAAATAAGATGCGCTTTGCTCAGCGAATTTTCCGCAAAACCATCTTTAATGTGCCGAACCGGCGAAACGGTATTTATAATTGTGGTGGTAGGGTTTATTGCTGAAATTTTATCGAAAATAGTTTGAAAGCTTTTTGAAATGGTTTCGATGGAAAGCAATTCCTTTTTAAAATTCTGCTGCGGAATTTTATGGCAGTTTGCAACTATTTCATCACTTTCCAAGTGTCTGTAAACCCACGAAGTTCCGAAGGTGAAAATAACATGCGTTGAAGAGAAAAGTGCTTCGCGAAGATTTTTTAATGTCGAATTTAGATTATTTAAAAATTCGGTTTTATCCAAAGAAGCAAGCTCGGAATGCACGTCAAAACATTTCCAAACTTCGTTGTGCTGAAAAATATCTTCTTCCGAAAATGAAACACCATCAATTGCACGAACAATCAATTTTTCAATGGAAACGGGGTTGAAGATTACCCCAAACGGATTCTGCAGATTTTGAAATTTGAAATAGTCAAACTTCGCCCCAATATTCTCCGAAAAACAGCTTCCCAATAAAAGTACTTTTGAAGAATAATCTATTTGATTTTCTTCGGGCCTTAGCGGTATTTCAATTTGAAGTTTCATATTTATTGGGAAATCTCTATGTCCGCTGTGCCTTTGCGGTAAAATTAAACCGCAGAGACGCAGCGAACGCAAAGAGTTACTTTAGAAAATCTTTCGCTTTTGATAATGCTTCCTCTATTCCAGCAGGATTTTTACCACCTGCAGTTGCGAAGAAAGTCTGTCCGCCGCCACCGCCTTGGATGTATTTTCCTAGTTCGCGAATAATCTTTCCGGCATCCAGATTTTTTTCACTGGCCAATTCCTTTGAAATATAGCAAGCAAGCAACGCTTTTCCGTCGTTTTCAGCACCGAAAACCACAAATAGATTTTCAGTTTCGCCACCCATTTCAAAGGCCAAATCCTTCATTCCGCCAGCGTCCAAATCTATCTTTTTCGCAAGGAAATTGATTCCGTTTATTTGCTGTATTTCAGCTTTTAAATCACCTTTTAAATTCTTGGCTTTATCCTTCAATAATTGCTGAATCTGCTTTTGCAAATTACTGTTTTCTTCCTGCAGACTTTCCACAGCTTTTACCGGATCCTGTGCATTGTTCAACGCTTTTTGGAGTGCGGCAAACGATTCACTTCTATCAATAAAATATTGTTTGGCAGCATCGCCGGTAATCGCTTCAATCCTTCGTATTCCGGAAGCAACGGCACCTTCGGAAGTGATTATAAAATGCCAAATATCATTCGTATTCGGCACGTGGGTTCCGCCGCAAAGCTCCATCGATTTCCCAAATTTAATCGCACGAACGGCATCGCCATATTTTTCACCGAAAAGTGCAATGGCTCCTTCGTCGATGGCTTGTTGGTAGGGAATATTTCTTCGTTCTTCCAAAGCGATTCCTTCGCGGATTCTTGCATTCACAAAATCTTCAACTTGCTTCAACTCCTCATCACTCACTTTTGCAAAATGTGAAAAGTCAAAACGCAAATTTCTGCTGTGGACCATACTTCCTTTTTGCGCCACGTGCTCGCCCAAAATATTGCGCAAACCTTGGTGGAGCAAATGCGTTGCTGTGTGGTTTGAAGCAGTTCGGCTTCGTTGTTTTTCGTCAACCACCGCTTTAAAAGTAGTTTCAGGATTTCGCGGAAGTGTCTTTGTAAAATGGATTATTAAATTGTTCTCCTTTTTGGTATCAACAATATAAGTAACGCCGCCATCGGCAGCTTCCAAATAACCTTTATCGCCCACTTGGCCTCCACCTTCGGGATAAAAAGGCGTTAGGTTGAAAACCAATTGGTACATTTCGCCTTCTTTTTTACTGTCCACTTTTCGGTAACGGGTAATTTTTACTTGGGTTTCCAAAGTATCATAACCCACAAATTCCTCCACGTCATCTTTTTCCAGAACAACCCAGTCGCCAGTTTCCACTTTTGTTGCGGCGCGGGAGCGCTCTTTCTGTTGCTGAAGTTCGGCGTCAAATTCCTTTTCGTTCAACGAATAGCCGCGCTCACGAAGAATCAATGCCGTTAAATCTATCGGGAAACCGAAGGTATCGTACAATTCAAACGCTTTTTTACCGGAAATTTCCTTTGAATCTGCGGTTTCAATTACGTTTTCCAGCAACACCAAACCTTGGTCCAGCGTTCGCAGAAATGATTGTTCCTCTTCGCGAATAACATTCGTGATTAAGTTCTTTTCAGTAATTAATTCCGGAAAAGCGTCGCCCATTTGCGCGCTGAGTGTTTCTACCAATTTATAAATAAAAGGCTCTTTTTTGTCCAAGAACGTAAACCCGTAACGGATGGCCCTTCTCAAAATTCTTCGTATTACATAGCCGGCGCCCGTATTGCTCGGAAGCTGTCCATCCGAGATTGAAAATGCCACGGCGCGAACGTGGTCTGCAATTACCCGTGTCGCAATATCTTTCTTTTCGTCCTTTCCGTATTTTGAATTCGTAATTGCCTCAATCTCGCGAATTAGCGGTGTAAAAACATCGGTATCGTAATTGCTCTGTTTATTTTGCAAAACCATACACAAACGTTCAAAACCCATCCCGGTATCAACGTGCTGTGCAGGTAATTTTTCAAGGCTGCCGTTGGCTTTTCGGTTGAATTGCATAAAAACCAAGTTCCAGATTTCCACTACTTGCGGATGGTCGTTATTCACCAAATCCTTCCCCGGAATTTTAGCCTTCTCTTCCGCCGAACGAATATCTACGTGTATTTCGCTACATGGTCCGCACGGACCTTGGTCGCCCATTTCCCAAAAATTGTCCTTTTTGTTTCCATTTAAAATGCGATCTTCGGGCACGAATTGTTTCCAAAGTTCATAAGCTTCGGTATCGCGCTCCAAGCCTTCACTTTCATCGCCTTCAAAAATGGTTACGTAGAGAATTTCCTTATCAATTTTATAGACTTCGGTCAAAAGCTCCCACGCCCATTCGATGGCTTCTTTCTTAAAATAGTCTCCAAAACTCCAGTTCCCCAACATTTCAAACATGGTGTGGTGGTAGGTGTCCATTCCCACTTCTTCGAGATCGTTGTGCTTTCCGCTTACGCGCAGACATTTTTGTGTATCGGCTATGCGGTTGCTTTTCGGCTTACCATTTCCGAGGAAATATTCCTTAAATGGCGCCATCCCACTGTTGATGAACATTAGCGTTGGGTCATTCTTCACCACCATTTGCGCCGAGGGCACAATTGCGTGATGTTTCGACTTGAAAAATTCTAAAAATTTGGAACGGGTTTCCTTCGAGTTCATTTCTTATAAAGTTATGCTAAAATTAAGGGTTGGGCGCAGTGGCAAACAATTTCTATATTTGTAAAAACGTTACCTTTACTTCGCGCGAACAAGCAACGCGCAAAAATAGCAATTTTTTAACGCATGTCTAAGGTTAAATATTACTACGATAGCGAAACGCTCTCGTACCGAAAAATAGAAAAGAAAAAAGGCCGAAAACTGAAGATTTTCGCTCTTAGCCTATTGGGAATGTTTTTAAGTGGCTTTCTGCTGCTTTTGGTCTATATAAATCTCCCGTCAGTACAAACCCCAAAAGAAATGTCTCTTCAGCGTGAGCTGAACCAAATGCAGCTTCAGTTTGAGCTTTTGAATAAAAAAATGGAGCAGGCACAGGCCGTACTTGCAGAGGTTGAGGAGCGGGACAACAATCTTTATCGTGTATATTTCGAGACCAACCCCATTCCCGAAGAGCAGCGGAGAGCTGGTTTTGGAGGTATTAACCGCTATAAGGACCTGGAGGGTTTTGACAATTCAAAATTGATAATAAATACCACCCGCAATCTGGATATTTTAACCAAGCAGATTGTGGTGCAGTCGAAATCGTTGGATGAAATAGCCAAACTTGCCGAGGAAAAAGAAAAACTTTTGGCCGCCATTCCAGCAATTCAACCAGTAAAAAATGAAGACCTAACGCGAATGGCATCAGGTTATGGTTACAGAACCGATCCATTTACAAAGGCTAGAAAGTTTCACTACGGAATGGATTTTACCGCACCACGAGGAACCCCGGTTTATGCAACGGGCGATGGTAAAGTAACCCGCGCCGACAATACGGCCACGGGCTACGGAAACCACGTGGTGATTGACCACGGCTACGGCTATGAAAGTCTGTATGGACATTTGTACAAATACAATGTGCGCCCAGGGCAAAAAGTGCAGCGTGGCGACATTATAGGTTTTGTGGGTAGCACCGGAAGAAGCGAGGCCCCGCACTGCCATTACGAGGTTTTCAAGGATGGCGAACGCATTAATCCGATTAATTTTTACTACGGAAGTTTGACTGCGGAAGAATTTGCCGAAATCTTGAGAAAATCACAGGAAGAAAACCAATCTTTAGATTAAATTCCAAAAAACAAAAACCAAATTCCCAAAAATTGAAATTAATCACTGATAACCCTTAACTCTTAACTCTTAACAAAAACAAATGTACATAGACCTACCCGAAAAACTATATTACGGCATTGGCGAAGTAGCCGAAGCTTTCGGCGTGAATACCTCGCTGATACGTTTTTGGGAAAAGGAATTTGATGTATTGAAGCCAAAAAAAAATGCCAAAGGCAACCGAAAGTTTACCCCGCAGGACATCAAAAATCTGGAATTGATTTACCATTTGGTGAAAGAGCGCGGGTTTACGCTGGAAGGCGCAAAAATCCATTTAAAGGAAAACAAACAAAAAACACTCGACCAGTTTGAGATTATTCGAAAACTGGAATCGGTAAAAGCAGAACTTTTAAAAATCAAAGAACAACTCTAAAATCAACCTTATCATGAAAAAATGGTTACCCATTATTATTATTCTTGGCCTTATTTTAATCATTGGAGGCTATTTGGCCAGTCTTAACAACAAATTGGTCGTTTTGGATGAAAAAGCCACTGCCCAATGGGCAAATGTGGAAAGCTCATATCAACGTCGTGCAGACCTCATTCCTAATATTGTCAGTACTGCAAAAGGCTATGCCGAGTTTGAACAGGAAACATTGGTTGCTGTTACTGAAGCACGCAGTAAAGCCACTTCCATAAATATTGATCCTTCTAACATAACCCCGGAACAACTTGCCCAATATCAACAGGCACAGGCAGGCGTAACTTCCGCGCTTTCACGATTATTGGCTGTTTTTGAGAGATACCCCGATTTAAAGGCGAATGAAAATTTCAAGGAACTGATAAACGAACTGGAACGCACCGAAAACCGCATCAACGTGGAGCGCAACAGGTTCAACGAAGAAGCGCGACTGTTCAATACCGAAATAAATCAATTCCCAACAAAAATATTTGCTGGAATGTTAGGCTTCGACGAAAAAGCGTACTTCAAAGCCGATGAAGGAAGCGAGAAAGCACCCGAAGTGAATTTTGATGACTTAGGAAATAACAAAGAGTAATGTCTAAAGTTGAAGATTTTCTTACTTCTGAAGAAGAAGCCGCAATAATTGAAGCCATTCGCACTGCCGAAAAAAACACCTCGGGCGAAATACGGGTACATTTGGAACCCTCTTCCATTTCCGCAGAAGAACCAAACGAGCACATTGACGCCTTTGATCGCGCCGCGGAAGTTTTTGATATGCTGAATATGCACAACACCGCAGAACGCAACGGCGTACTTATTTATGTTGCTGTAGATGACCGAACGCTTGTAATTATGGGCGACCAGGGCATCAATGACATTGTGGGCCAGAATTTTTGGGAAAGCACCAAAGACATTATCATCAACCATTTTAAGAATGGAGAAATGAAACAAGGTTTGGTAGAAGGAATTCTAAAAGCTGGCGAACAGTTGAAAAAACATTTCCCACACCAAAAAGATGACAAAAATGAACTGCCGGATGATATTTCCGTAGGATAACTTTAAGTATTCAGTTGGCAGTTGCAGTTAGCAGTAAAAAAATTTAATGAAACAATTTCTTCTGAAATATAATTTCTTATTTGTATTTATTGCAGTCACATTTTTTTATCAAAATGTTTCTGCCCAATATGAAATCCCACCAAAACCTGATAAACAGACTTCACTTTACGATTATATAAATCTGCTTACCCCCACACAGAAAAATGCGCTGGAAAGCAAGTTGGTTCGTTATGCAGATTCCACTTCCACGCAAATTGTTTGCATTATTATTGGTTCCACAAATGGTGAAGACATTTCCATGCTCGGCGCAGAATGGGGCCAAAAATGGGGTATCGGCCAAAGCGGTGAAGACAACGGAATTGTTATAACACTTGCCAAAGACGACCGCAAGGTTGATATAAATACTGGCTACGGCATAGAATACCGAATCACCGATTTAATGTCTGAACGTATCATAAACCGAATAATGATTCCCGAATTTAAAACCGGAAATTATTATGAAGGCCTGGATAAAGGTAGCGATGCCATCTTTGCGGCGCTGAAAGGCGAATTTAAGGAAGACCGCGATTTCGGAAAAAAAGACGGCACGCCTATCCCTTTTTTCATCATATTCATCTTTATCATTATCATCATTGCGCTTATGCGTAAAGGCGGTCGCGGTGGTAAAGGCGGTGGAGGCGGAAGCTTGTTGGACATTATTGTACTGAGCAGCCTTGGTCGCGGTGGTTTTGGCGGCGGCGGTGGAAGCTTTGGCGGTGGTGGAAGTTTCGGTGGAGGCGGAGGCGGCTTTGGCGGCGGTTTCGGCGGCGGTGGCTTTGGCGGTGGTGGCGCTAGCGGGGGTTGGTAGACTAAAATTATATATTTATAAGTATGAAGTTTTCATCTACAGCACTTTTACTTTTTCTATTATTTTTTTCCTGTAAAAGTCAAGTCAATAGTGATTCATCCATTCTTCAAGAAAATTCTAATTCTCTAGCAGTAGTTGATTCTTCAAATATTTTTTCAATTTCAGAAAATTATGACCTGGCCAACAAACTGGTGCAATACGCAGAAAAGACAACTCGGCAAATAGTTGTAGTAACTGTAGATTCTATTTTTCCATATGATGATATTCGAAAATATGCCGGTGATTTAAGAAATTATTGGGGTATTGGACAGAAAGATGTGGACAATGGGTTAGTTTTGGTACTGTCAACTTCCTTAAAAAAAGTAGCAATTTCTACAGGATATGGAACCAAAAAAATACTAACCGATTCTATTTGCCAAAAAAGTAATTGACAGTGTAATGGTTCCAGCCTTTAAAAAAGGTAATTATTATATTGGTGTTGATAATGGAGTAGACTCGCTTATTGAGATATGGAATACAAAAAAAACATTTGACTAATCCCACGGATTGTCATCTATTTCTCCTTTCTTCCCAAGTGTATTGAATTTGTAGCTCAACGTAAGCATAAAATATTGCTTTAATACCGTGCTCTGTACATCTTGAATGTAATCTTCATTTGAAACCCTGAGAACATTGTTGTTTTGATTCAATAAGTCATAAACTTTTAACGCAACACTTCCTTTTTCTTTTAAAAAGGTATAAGTCAACGAGGCATTCCAAAAAACATAACTTTGGTCAAAACCATCGGCCACATCGGCATTGTACACATACTTAATATCATTACTCCATTCTAAAAATTTTGGAAAAAATGTCTTTGTTCGAAAGTTAAGTTCGTGGCGTGTATAGTTACGGTCTTCAAAGGCGTCAATATCAAAACTATTGATATTGTAATTAAGAGTGTATCTCGGGCCAAACTCGAAATAATCATCCCAGGTAAATGTTGCTCCCACAGTAGGGAAATAACCAATTGTCCTACTATTATATTTTATATTATTATTAAAATTTACACTCTTAGATGTATTAATATATAAGCTTGCCCCAAGTTTTAAAGTACGTAAACTATCAATTTTTGAACTTTTGTTATACCCTATATTTCCCGAAACGCTATAATTACCATCAACATTTGTATAGGTGGTATTTCGTATGAAATTTTCATCAATAATGGTTTTGGGAACCACCCTATCATTTGTAAATTCAGCGTTTAAGTATGAGAAAAAACCTGATTGCGTTTGATAGTCATAGTTATTTGCCCCAAAATATATTCTATTTTCGTTGGAGGGTTTTAAGTCTGGGTTTCCCGTAGTAATATTCAATGGATCGGAAATATCTACATAAGGTGAAAGTTGGTCAATACTAGGGGCATTATTTTGTAAATAATAACCTGAATAAATACTGAATTTTTTGCTGAAACTATACCGAAAATTCGCGCTTAACTCCAAAGCGTTAAAATGGTTTTCAAATTGAATATCACGAAGGGCATCATTACTTTCGAGCGTTCGGAAAACATAGGAAGCATTGATGCGGGCATATATTTTTTCATTTCTATAGTTAACACCAATTTCTGGGGTAGAGCTTTCGTTAGTGTTTACGAAATCTGTGCTTTGCGCCGTATTGAATTCTGAAAAATCTTGTGTTATATCATTAAAGTCAAATACACTGCGTTTATCTACACGCTTCTCGTTTTGGAAAGTATAGCTTAAATTCATAAAAAGGGTATCGGCAATTAAAGGAAAGTTGAACGATGGAGAAATTCTATAACTATTTTTATCTTGATCGCCGTTTATAAATTGATTTCTATCAATAAGCGAGGGCGCATTGCCAAAAATTTGTGTCAATGATTGTTTGAAATCATCATTTTCAGTTCCGTTTACTTCGTTTCTTACAAACATTCTAAAATACCCCCCACCGCTTCCATATTTTTTTGTGGCGATGAAAGTATTCTCAAAATTTCTTCCTTCGCGAAAACTTTGGTTGTTACTGTTGGACTGGTTTATTATTTCATCTAAAAGATTTCGGCTTTCTTCATTTCTTATAAAATTTTCCGAACTTTTATTAAAAGTAAATTGCGGCCGTACTTCAATTAAAAATGTAGAATCTATTTGGGTTTTAAAACGAATGTTTGCGGAATGAGTATCGCTCTCACTATCTGATCGCGAATTGGAAGTGGAAAAATATCTGTTCTCGGGTAAAATATTTTCACGTTCGCGAATTTCCTCGTTAAAGGAATTTGCTGAGGAATAGAAATAATCTGCGCTTATATCGGTGTCTTTCGAAAAATCATCGGCATAGTTTGCACCTATCGTACGCGAATTAGTAATTCCCTCTCCTCCTCCAAAAGATCTACCGTTATAGTTAAAAGAACCATTGCTGTTCATATTTATATAACGTGCACTGCCAAACATTTTTTCAATCTCGCCAAAACTGAATCCGGGTGAATTTATATTGTTCCCACCGGCCAAGGCACTTAGGCGAAGGTCATTATCAAAATAATTTAGAAGTCCGGCATACTCAAAACGTTTATCTGTTCCGCCACCCGCAGCCATCCTGCCAAAAACCCCCTTGTTTTTTTCTTCGTCAATGGTAATATTAATTGTTTTGTTTTGATCGTCGCCTTTTTCACCGGCAAAAGCCTCAGAATCAGTTTTTGTATCGGTCACTTGAATTTTATCTACAATTTCTTTGGTAAGGTTTCTAGTGGCAATTGTAGGATCGTCACCAAAAAATGGTTTCCCATTGACCAGAATTTTATTTACCGGTTTTCCGTTTACGGTAATATTTCCTTGGGCATCAACTTCAACCCCCGGGAGTTCCTTTAATAAATCCTCAACCGTTGCATTAGCCTTTGTGCTGAAAGAGGCCGCATTAAACTCCAAGGTATCTTTTTTGATAGTAATAGGTGCGCGATTTGCAGTAACAACAACTCCTTCCAGCTCTTCGGCCAGAACCGCCATTTTTATGGTCCCTAAATCTATGGGTTGCCCGTTGAGCGTTACTTTCTTTCGGAAAGGGGTGTAACCATTATAACTTATGTTAACGTTTATCTCTTCGGAAGATGATTTTCCCACCAATTTAAAATCACCTTGTTTTCCAGTAATTGTATAGGTTATTAAAGAACTGTCGGCTATTTTTTCTGCAAACACAGTAGCAGATTCCAGCGGATATCCTTCACTTTCGTCTTCAAGTTTACCAGAAATCTCAAATTTTTGAGCATGAAGAAATGTAGATAGCAAGCTGAAAATCAGCAGATAAAAATACTTCTGCATATAGGTAGATTCAATCTTTTTTAAGTTTTACTTTTCTGGGGAGAAAATAAAGCTTAAATATAGAAGAATTACCCTATAGAAAAGGAAAGGTTTTTACTTTTTTCTAAAATAAACTGTAATCGGAACTCCCGAAAAATCGAAGTTTTCACGTAATTTATTTTCAATAAAACGCTTGTACGGATCTTTTACATATTGCGGCAAGTTGCAGAAAAAGGCGAAACTTGGATAAGGAGTTGGCAACTGCGTGCAGAACTTTATTTTTACGTATTTCGCTTTGTAAGCAGGTGGCGGATAGGCTTGAATAATAGGCAGCATCACTTCATTCAGCTCGCTGGTTTTAATCTTTTTACTTCGGTTTTCATAAACCTCAACGGCAGTTTCTATGGCTTTATAAATACGTTGCTTTGTAAGCGCAGAAATAAAAACTATTGGCACATCCACAAAAGGTTCACATTGCTGGCGGATGTATTTTTCATAATCCTTCACGCTGCTGCTTTCTTTGTCTTCAACCAAATCCCATTTGTTGGCAAGTATCACAATCCCTTTATTGTTTCGCTGCGCCAGCCAAAAAATATTTTCAACCTGCCCGTCAAAACCGCGGGTGGCATCAAAAACCAAAATAATTACATCGCAATGTTCAATGGCACGAACGCTTCGCATTACTGAATAAAATTCTAAATCTTCCTTTACCTTGCTTTTTTTGCGGATTCCAGCAGTGTCAACCAAGTTAAACTCAAACCCAAAACGGTTGTATTTTGTATCAATACTATCACGCGTTGTACCCGCAATATCCGTCACAATATATCGCTCTTCCCCAATCAAGGCATTTATAAATGATGACTTTCCAGCATTTGGACGACCAACAACTGCAAAACGCGGAAGCTCGCTGTCATCCGCTTCTTCTCTATCTGGCAATGCTTTTACAAGATCGTCCAATAATTCGCCGGTACCACTACCGTTGATACTAGAAATATTGTATTGATTTTCAAAACCAAGTGAATAAAACTCCAAAGCATCGTTTACGCGGGAAGCTGCATCCACTTTGTTGATTGCTAAAAAGATTGGCTTTTTTGAACGGCGGAGTAGTTTTGCAACCTCTTGATCCATTCCGGTAACGCCGCTTTCCACGTCAACCATAAAGATAATCGCATCGGCTTCGTCAATTGCCAATTCAACTTGTTTGTCAATTTCGGCTTCAAAAATATCATCGCTGCCCTTTACATATCCTCCAGTGTCAATCAACGAAAAATCTTTCCCGTTCCAATCGCTTTTTCCGTAGTGACGGTCACGCGTAACGCCGCTCACCGCATCTACAATGGCTTCTCTACGCTGAATCAATCTATTGAAAAAAGTGGATTTTCCTACATTCGGTCTTCCTACTACGGCAACAATGCTCATAATCTTAAATTTAGGGTGCAAAAATAGCTTTTAGTTGGCAGAAAAAATATTATTTTAACGGCTTTAAAAATAAATAATAAAGAATGCTTTCTAATGAAATAGTTTTGCGACCTCGTTTCCAAATGGAACTTGAACAACCTTCTTCACAATTGCTTGCAAAATTTTCGGAAACAAAAAAAAACCAAAATAAATTTATAGTTTCCTGTGTGGACGATCACATTTTTATAAAACTTCCAAATAAGGAACAGCATTTTTGGTCGCCGCAATTGCATTTGGAAATTTCTGAAAAAGATGAAAATTCGTGTAGTCTGCACGGATTTTTTGGACCAAACCCAACAGTTTGGACCATGTTTATGTTTCTGCACGTTGCGGTAGGCATTCTTTTTATGGTAAATGCAACTTGGCTGTATTCAAACTACAATATGGAAAACCCGATAACGCTTCAAGTCGGGATTGCAATAGTTTTGGTTTTGGCGTGGATCCTACTGTATTTTGCAGGCGTGATGGGCAAGAAAAAAGGAAAACCCGGAATGCGGGAACTCTACGGGTTTATGACAGAAACCATCGGGTAAAATTCCAAATCCCAAATTCCAAAAATTATTCTTTAGTGAATTACGATTTGTGCTTTGGGATTTGTGATTTTACTTTTGGAGTTTTACTTTTGATTGTATCCAAATCTACGAAGTTGCTTTTCATTACTTCGCCAGTCTTTGTTCACCTTCACATAAAGTTCGAGATGGATTTGTTTTCCAAAGAATTTTTCTAAATCCTTTCGAGCTTCAACACCAACACGTTTTAATGCAGAACCTTTGTGACCGATAATGATTCCTTTTTGGGTTTCGCGTTCCACCATTATTACACTGCGGATGCGGATGATGGTTTCGTCCTCAAAAAATTCCTCCGTATCAATTTCTACGGAATAGGGAATCTCCTTTTTGTAGTGCATCAATATTTTTTCGCGAATGGCTTCGTTTACGAAAAACCGTTCGGGTTTATCAGTCAATTGGTCCTTTGGATAAAACGGTGGCGACTCGGGCAACAATTCAATTATTCGATTGAAAACTTCGGGAACCCCAAAATTTTGCAGCGCCGAAACAGCAAATATTTCAGCGTTCGGAACTTTTTCCTGCCACATTTTTAAAGCTTCGGAAAGTAATTCCTCATTGCCCTTGTCAATTTTATTTATAAGTAGTAAAACAGGGATTTTTGAATTTGTTATTTTATTGAAAAACGCTTCATCCTTCAATTCCTTTTCGCCCAATTCAACCAGATACAGCAGAATATCGGCATCCTCAAAAGCTGATTTCACAAAATCCATCATACTTTCCTGCAGTTGGTACGCAGGTTTTATGATTCCGGGTGTATCACTCAAAAGCACTTGAAAATCATCGCCGTTCACAATTCCCAAAATGCGGTGGCGGGTGGTTTGCGCTTTGGAAGTGATTATAGAAAGCCGCTCGCCCACAAAAGCGTTCATCAGCGTGCTTTTGCCCACGTTTGGGTTTCCAATAATATTTACGAATCCAGCTTTGTGTTTTGTCATTTCTTTGGAATTGATATTGCAAATTTAACGCTTAAATCCCGAAACATCGGATTTGGTTCAATTTTAAAACTTTCAGCCTCGAAATCCTTACTTTTGTGAAATGCTTTTCCCAAAGAAAAAAATAGAGCTCGAAGAAGGTGATTTTTACCTCACACCCGAAGGCTACAAATGTTTTACGGAACAATACCACTTAAAACGCGGATATTGCTGTGAAAGTGGTTGCAGGCATTGTCCCTACGGATTCGACAAGAAAACCGGAAAGCATCAATAAAACATATTTAAAAAATGACTTTTAAAGAACAAATACAACAAGGAATCCCTTCCTTTTTACCCGAAAGGAAATCTTACGATACATCTATAAACCATGCGCCAAAGCGAAAAGACATTCTTTCAAAAGAAGAAAAAGAACTTGCGCTTCGCAATGCGCTTCGCTATTTTGAGCCAAAAAATCACGCCACGCTCCTACCCGAATTTCGCGAGGAATTGGAAAAATATGGACGGATTTATATGTACCGCTTCCGACCAGATTATAAAATTTACGCACGGCCTATTGAAGAATATCCCGGAGAATGTGAACAGGCAAAAGCAATTATGCTGATGATCCAAAACAACTTGGATTATGCTGTTGCCCAACATCCACACGAATTGATTACGTATGGTGGAAATGGTGCCGTTTTTCAAAATTGGGCGCAGTATCTTTTGGTGATGAAATACCTTTCGGAAATGACCGATGAACAGACATTAGTTGTGTATTCCGGTCATCCGTTAGGGTTGTTTCCTTCACACAAAGACGCGCCGCGCGTTGTTGTTACCAATGGAATGATGATTCCGAATTACTCCAAACCGGACGATTGGGAAAAATTCAATGCTTTGGGCGTAACGCAATACGGCCAAATGACGGCGGGGAGCTATATGTACATTGGCCCACAGGGTATTGTTCACGGAACCACGATTACGGTTTTGAATGGTTTCAGAAAAATTAAAAAAGAAACAAAAGGCGGTCTTTTTGTAACATCCGGGCTTGGTGGAATGAGCGGCGCACAACCTAAAGCTGGAAATATTGCAGGTTGCGTAACGGTCTGCGCCGAAGTGAATAAAAAAGCTACTGAAACCAGACACAGCCAAGGCTGGGTGGATGAAGTTATTTCAGATTTGGAAAAACTTTCAAAACGTGTGAAAGAGGCAACTTCAAATAAAGAAACCGTTTCAATCCTGTCTCTTATACACATCTCCGAGCCCACGAGACGGACTCCTATCTC
>OJBP01000215.1_pt1 | contig 37118 bp, 44 predicted proteins | sample 1590691 | NCBI WGS metagenome assembly OJBP01 (sample SAMN05416848, study PRJEB24817) | seawater metagenome | isolation source: Sea water | place: Canada:Atlantic | collected 2013-07 | reverse complement strand
ACGAGATAGGAGTCCGTCTCGTGGGCTCGGAGATGTGTATAAGAGACAGCTCAACTGCAAGCTACCCACTTTTAAAATCGCAAGTATATTATTGCAAATGGAACTTAAAGGAGTGGTAAGACCATTGCCAGGGAAGTTGTTTGAGTTGACGTAATCTTTAAAATATTTTGAGAGGTTTGGTTATGAGTTAGTCGCTCTCATCGTAAGTGAATACTTTATATATAATGCACTTTTAAGAGGTTGAGAACATTTTCGCGAAAGCGAAATTAAAACACAATAATCTAATAATTAGATATTTATATTTTTGGCACGCCGTTTGAATACTGTTAAGGGAATCAAAAAACAAACAGTATGAAAACGATCAAAAAATTATTTGCAGTAGCGCTTATCGCAGCTCTATTTACTTCTTGTTATACAGAAGAGATCGTAGTAGTAGATCCTTATGTTGAAGTAAATAATGGACCTTCACTTAATCAAGTGTTGAGTCAGTATGAAATATTTTATGTAGATATCGATGCCTCTTCTGGTAATCTTACCGTACCATTTTTACAAAAGGCATTTACAGTATCCTTTAGAAACGGAACCATCTTTGCAAACAATAACTTATCTGGTTTAGGTCAGAATGGTGGAGGATTTGGTATTGATGTGGGAGCTTATGACACCTTTAATTATGAGCTAGATGCTTATCATGATCTAGATGGAGATTATTCATTCGATGTTCGTGTATTATCTAGCAATGAGATAGAGTTATTTCACCCATCAACTGGAGCAGTTTATATTCTAGTAGGATACCAAAGAAGCACTTTTGACTATGACTTGGTTTTCTATAACAATATCCACTACTTCTTGCAAGAATTTGAAGCTTGGGAAAAAATATATACTAGTGAAGAAGGAGCAATAAACCCATTTGATAATGAGAATTTCTTACAGTTTCTACCTGCGGGACAGTCTGGTAACTTTAGAAGTTCTGAAGATGGAAACGGAACATCTACAAATAACATCTTTTGGGATTATGATGGAATCTATGATGTAAATGATGTGCCTGGAGATTTCTACTTGAAGACTTTAACATTAGATTATAATTTTCCAGACAATGAGTTCTTTGACCTTACCGTTATTGATGATGAAACGATAGAGCTGTATCAAGTAAATACGGGAACTACTTACCAGTTTAGAGGTAGAGGGTATATCCAGTTTAGAACAGCAACAGATGGAAAGAGTAAAAATGCGCCGAAACTTCGTAAGAAAACGGCAGACATTAAAGCAGAAATAAAAGCGCTTACCGCAAAGAAGGCAGCAGCGCTTAAAAAGTAATAATCACTGCACTAGCCACGGTAGTGTGATTCAAGAATTTTTGGTTGGTTATTTAGTTGGAGAATCCTTACCTAAGTGTTACTTAGTGTGAGGATTCTCTTTTTTTTGGGAAGTGGCTCATGTGAATGAGATTTTACAAAAACATAGATGATCTGCTTAAATGTTAGGTAAGGGTTAATATACGTTGAGATTTACTAAAGTCATCATAACAATAGATTGATAACTCTAGCTTTTTTGTAACTTCCGTACTCAATAAAAACACTAACTAAATATTATAACTATGGGATTATTTTCATTCATTAAAAATGCAGGAGCAAAAGTTTTTGGAATAGGAAAAACAGATGCAGAAGAAGCAGCAGAAAAAGCAGCAGTAGCCGAAGAAAAAATTGCAATGGCAAACGCTAAAGCAGCAAGTAACATGGCAGAAACAATTAATGACTTAGGTCTTGATGTTGATAACCTTGATATCTCAATAGATGGAGATGTTGCTGTAGTTACTGGAAGTGCAAACGATCAAGCAACTAAAGAAAAGGTAATCCTTGTAGTAGGAAACTCTACAGGTATTGCAACAGTAGATGATAGACTTACAGTAGAGAACCCAGAGCCAGAAGCTCGTTTCTATACAGTAGTAAGCGGAGATTCTTTAAGCAAGATCTCAAAAGCGATGTACGGAGACCCAATGAAGTACCCACAAATCTTTGAAGCAAACAAACCAATGCTTAAGGATGTAGATAAGATTTATCCAGGTCAAGTATTACGTATTCCTCACTTAGAGAAATAAAAGAAAGCGCTCAAGCGCGATTATAGACTAATTAAAAGAACAAATATGAAGGACGATAGTCTGGAATGTTTGTTCTTTTTTTATGTGTAGTAATTAAGATAGCTGACTAAAAACCTCCAAAACTTCTTTAGAAAGGTTCATTAAGAAAAATAGCCAGAAAACAGCTGATATAATTACGAAAACGCGAGCCTTAGCGAGCTTAGGGCTTTGAGGTTCCTTTCTAGCTTTGAGATATTTGATGATAGTAAGTATACTAGATGCAATAAATAAGGCAACCGTAAATCCCAAGAGAAAATCAGGTAAATCATTATCTGAAGCTTTTACACGTTGTAAAGCGAGGTGTACAAGAAATGAAATAACCATCAAGATACCGTAGTAGGTAGCCTCTTTACTATTTTGCTGTGTTAAATCCCGTTTAGACATACTCTTATTGCCTATTTGTAAAAGTTCATTTGATCTATGTAAGTGTGCACCTCAGGTGGTAATAAAGGTCTTATATTTTTGCCATCCTTAATAGCCTTGCGAATCATTGTAGAAGAAATTTCCATGATAGGAGCGTCTACTTTGTGAATCTTTGAGTGGTTGTCAAACTGTGTTTCAACTGTGCCTTCAGAGATTCTAGGATATACATATATATCGTGACGCTCAAGAATAACTTCATAGTTTTTCCATTTATGAAGACTTTTAAGATTGTCTTCTCCCATGATTAAGCAAAACTCATGCTGAGGATACTTTTCTTCTAGATGAGCTAGTGTGTATACTGTATAGTTAGGTTGTGGTAAATTGAACTCAATATTACTTGGCTCTATTTTATCATAGGTTTCAAGAGCTTCTAAGACCATCTGATAACGATGATTGTTATCTAGTAGGCTACTCTTTTTCTTAAATGGATTGTGCGGTGTGATGACCATCCAGATTTTATCTAGGTCGCTATACTCTGCCATGTGATTTGCAATCGCAAGATGCCCTATGTGAATAGGGTTAAATGTTCCGAAGTAGAGACCTATTTTCAATGGAGTAGTATTTGTATGTTATTTTTTATGGAGAGGATTTGCATCAAAGGAAATACCCTCCCAGCCCTGCTGCATGAAGTTTCTAATGTTTTGGTGATCTGTACCCTCTGGGTTTTGTAGTACATCTTCTCTGTAATATGCGCCAAAACAGTGTAGTGTGTCACTTTTATTCAACCCTTGGTCTTTTGCAAAACCGAATAACTTGCAAGAGCCATTGTTCTCACCGCTATCATTACGAATGTCTCCATTTGTAAAGGAGCTAGGCGTAAAAGTATATAGAGATTCTATAACCTCCATGGTATCGGTAAATTGAATATGACTAGGTGTGGTAGCAAGTTTGGTTTTAAAATCTTGTAATGTCATCTTGGTGTTATTTTACAAAATCAGTAACAAGTGTTACAGCCTCTCTAAGTGCTTTGTCTAGATTGTCATTAAGAATGATATGATCAAACTGTGGTGCCGTAGCGAGCTCTACAGAAGCTTTTGCGATGCGCATGTTAATCTTATCCTCACTCTCTGTGCTACGCTTCTTAAGGCGTATCTTAAGCTCGTCTACACTAGGTGGTTTTACAAATACAGCAAGTGTCTTATCTGGAAATTTCTTTTTGATACGTAAACCTCCCACAACGTCAATATCAAAAATCACATGTTTGCCCATGGCCCAGATACGTTGTACCTCACTCCACAGTGTTCCATAGAAATTATCGCGGTAAACTTCTTCCCACTCTAGAAAGTCGTCTGCCTTGATGTGGTTTTTAAATTCTTTGAGATCTATAAAATAATAGTCCTTCCCATTTTTTTCTTCTCCACGAGACTCACGACTCGTTGCAGAGATACTAAACTCAAGGTTTAATTCTTCTTGTGCTAGAAGGTGTCTCACTATAGTTGTTTTTCCACTTCCTGAAGGTGCCGAAAATACGATGAGCTTTCCTTGATGTTCACTATTATTATCTTCTGGTTGCTTTGCCATTAGAGTACATTTAAAACTTGCTCCTTTATTTTTTCTAGTTCGTCCTTCATTTGCACTACCAGCTGCTGCATAGGTGCATAGTTAGACTTAGATCCTACTGTATTAATCTCGCGACCTATTTCTTGACCTATAAAGCCAAGTTTTTTACCGTTAGAATCATCAGATTCTAGCGCTTCTGTAAAGTAATCTAGGTGATTTTTTAAGCGAACTTTTTCCTCAGTAATGTCATATTTCTCTAAGTAATAGATAAGCTCTTGCTCAAAGCGATTCTCATCTACATTTACTTTAAGATCAGAAACAGCTTTCTCAAGCCTTACTTTTACATCACTCAGTCTATCTACATCAAGTACAATAACCTCTTCCAGCAAGCGCTGTAGGTTTGCAATACGTAGTTCAAACTCCGTTTTAAGAGAATTCCCTTCATCTAGACGGTACTTGTTTATTTCCTTAAGTGCTTCCTCTAGATTTGATACAATCGATGTGTACTCATTTTCATCTAGTTCCTCACGTTCTGTTTTAAGAGCATCTGGAAGGCGCATTGCCATTTTAAGAAGTTCTGTCTCGCTAGGATTACCGCTCACAGCATCAGAGAGCTGAGCCATATAAGCGTTTACCACCGTTCCATTAATAACTGTATTGGTGTTTTCTCCAGTACTTTCTACATAAAGACCTACATCAATCTTACCGCGTTCTAGTGCTTTTGCAACCATATTGCGCAGGGCAAGTTCTTTCTCACGATAGGTAGAAGGTATACGAGCATTGAGATCTAGATTTTTGCTGTTAAGCGATTTGATCTCTATTGTAATTTTTTTTCCAGGAAGTTGTAGTACACTTTTCCCAAAACCAGTCATCGATTTTATCATTCGGCAAAGATAAAGGTTCAGTTATTAATTATGAATGGGGATTGTACGCTTTCGCGAAAGCATAGTTGTATTCCCATAATCTTGCAATTAAGAGTATTTAAGTCGTGCTTACATACAATCATTCAAGACATTTAGTGAATGCAATCAAATTTTTGCGAAAGCGGGACAATGCTATTTTATTTTATCAGTCATATATGAGCGCACTTGGTAATTTGCTAAAATCACATAAGCGATAAGCGCAACATAGCCGCCGTATGCTGCATAAGGGCTTTCAAGAAAGAACAAACAACTGCAAATTGCAAAAAGTGCAACAGTACCAATGCCATATTTTTGAGCTAAAAACGAATATGCACTATTCCAGGTGGCTTGATCTCTCATCCACCATTCTGGAGATTTTGCTAAGAATGAGTTACCCATTGACGGTGGGAAGTAACGCGTATTTATAAATAATGCTAGACTTATGAGTGCTGGTGCGAGTGTGGTAAGTATTGTAGGGAGATCTATCATTTTTTATTTCCTTCTTGGTCAAAATTGTTTTTTAGAAATTGACTTGTTCTTAATGCTCCAAATAAAATACCACCTAACAGAACTACCAGAAAAATAAGAAGGGAGTATGGTATTTTTAAAAAACTTAGAACAACGGTACTCACAAATAAAATAAGTGCGTGGTTTATAAACATAATCGAACTATGCTTATTTGCTGCTGTCCATATCTCTTGGTTTTTCATAGAGTGTCGCGTGCGGTAACCGTATAATTTATTGATTTTTACGGGAGGGTTTTTATAGTAAAAAACAGCGATACAGAGCATGATAAAAGCAATGGTGATCATTGCCCAAATTACTTCTTGATTTACTGTAGCAAGATCTTTCATGTTTTTCAATTGGTTTAGTTAGAATTTTTTAAAGTTTACGTAACCAAATATTTCTATACCCTACACCACTCATATCGCCATGATCTTGAAGTATGATTGGTCCATCTCCATGGGCATTGTTTTTAGGAAACCCTATATATTCTGTGCTTCCTTGTAGCTCATAGTGATCTTGAACAAGTACACCATTGAGTAATACTGTGAGCGTACCTGCTTTTGTTCTTTTTCCTGCACTGTCAAATTCTGGCGCGTGAAAAACAATATCATACGTATTCCACTCACCTGTAGGTTTTGCAGCCATCACGTCTGGAGCTTTTTGCTTGTAGATAGAGCCTACCATACCGTTTACATAGGTGTCATTATCATTGTTATTCAAGATTTGTACTTCGTATAAGCCTTGAAAAAACACACCACTATTACTTCTGTTTTGGTTAGTCTGTGTGTTGTTTGGATCACTGCGCCATTCTAGGTGTAATTGCACACTCCCGAAGTCTTCTTTGGTCACAATATCTCCCGTTTTATCCTTTACGGTCATACTCCCGTCTTGATTAATCGTCCACTTAGGAGCGCCGCCGTCGTTTTTACTTTTCCAAGCGTTGAGGTTTGTGCCGTCAAACAATACAACAGCATCACTAGGGATACCGGTCTGCCCGTTTATGGCCACCTTTGCAGGTTTTGGACCCCATACTTCTGTTTGTTCTGGTTTTGTAGGTTCATCGCCCACATTTCCTGAGCCACAAGAGGCTATAGTTAGTGCTGTTGCTATAATTCCTAAATGGTATAATTTCATAATTTAAAGTTCTTTAATTGTAATGTTTCGGTACCATACTTTGTCTCCGTGATCTTGGAGACCTATGTGACCTTCTTGGTATTTCCCAAAGCCTTTCCAGTCTGCAAACTTAGTCTTTGCAACCATAGCATCCCACTCTTCTCCATTTACTGGGAAGGTATATGCTTCTTTACCATTAAAGCTTATTTTGCCAAGATTTTCATCATGGTTAATAGTAAGCTGTACAGCATTCCACTCACCAGCGGGATTAATCATTCCATCTGCTGGTTTAATCATATCATAAAGTGATCCTGCTTTGTGTGTGCCATTGGCAACTTTTGCATCTGGGTGACGATCGTCATCTAGTACTTGTATCTCTGGGCCAGTTTCATAAGCTTCTTTAAATTCTGGAGACTCTTTTACACCCCAAAAAATACCACTGTTACCACCTTCAGAGATTTTCCACTCGAGCTTGAGTTCAAAGTTTTTATAGGTGTTTTTTGTAATGATGTTTTTACCACCTTCTTCTCCAGGAGTAAAAGCTATCGCTCCATCTTCTATGGTCCAGTTATCGTGTATTCCGTCTGTGCCATATCCTTTCCAAGCATCTAGATTAGAGCCGTCAAAAAGAACTACTTTATCACTAGGCTCGGCAATTTTTTTACCGTTTATAGAGAAGGTATTGCCTTCTCCGCTCCTAATGTCTACAACCGTAGTTTTAGTTTCATTTTTACAAGCAAGTGCAATTAAAGCCACTGCTGCGATATAGATTGTTTTTTTCATAATAGTTTTTTAAAGTCCAAGTATCTTCTTCAACTGCTCCTTGTCTATATCTTCTCCAGCAAAATCATCAAAGCGTTTCTGTGTAGCCTCAATAATATGTGAAGCGATAAAAGGTGCGCCTTCTCGAGCTCCTTGCTCAGGACTTTTTACACAACATTCCCATTCCATCACAGCCCAAACATCACAACCATATTCTGTAAGTTTTGTAAAGATGGTTTTAAAATCAATTTGTCCATCTCCCGGAGATCGGTAACGCCCAGCGCGATCTTGCCAGTCACTGTATCCTCCAAAAGTCCCACGTTTACCATCTGGTTTAAACTCAGAATCTTTTACGTGAAAGGCTTTTATAAATTCATGATAGTGATCTATGTATGAGATATAATCTAGCTGCTGTAACACAAAGTGACTTGGATCATATAAGATGTTACAACGCTTATGATTGCCTGTAGCTTTTAGAAAACGCTCAAAAGTCACTCCATCGTGTAAATCTTCACCAGGGTGAATCTCATAAGCCACATCTACACCGCATTCATCATAGGTGTTGAGAAGTGGTAACCATCGTTTGGCTAGTTCTTCAAAGCCCATTTCAACAAGTCCTGCAGGGCGTTGTGGCCAAGGGTGCATTGTATGCCAAAGCAGCGAACCACTAAAGGTCGCACTCACATCAAGTCCCAGATGTTTACTTGCGTGCGCAGCGCTTATCATTTGCTTGCGAGCCCATTCTGTACGCTTCTTAGGGTTGTTTTTACAGTCATCTGGTGCAAAACCATCAAACATCAAGTCATATGCGGGATGCACAGCCACTAGTTGACCTTGTAAGTGTGTAGAAAGTTCTGTGATTTCTAAACCATAACTATTAATTTTTCCTTTAAGTTCGTCGCAGTAGGTTTTACTTTCTCCTGCTGTGGTAAGGTCAATTAATCTATTTTCCCAAGTTGGGATTTGTATTCCTTTATACCCAAGATCTGCTGCCCATTTGCATAATCCGTCGAGCGAATTAAATGGTGCTTTGTCATCCATAAACTGGGCGAGAAATACTGCGGGTCCTTTTATTGTTTTCATTGGATATATTTTTTTCATTCCCGCGAAGGCGAGAATCTTTTCAGTTGTTGTTTTTTACGCTTTCGCGAAAGCGTACTTATACTACTCTAGGTCTACCCACACATTCCCATCTCGATGAGATTGCACGGCTTTCTCTATAAAATTCATTCCTCGTACACCATCTGTCATCCCTGGAAACTCTCCAGAATTGTAGTCTTCTCCACGTATTGCTTTTGCAACACCCTTATAGATATTACCCATCGCGTCAAAAATACCTTCTGGGTGTCCCGGAGGTAGTTTTGTGCCATCTAGCGATAGCGTACTGTTATAAGCGTGGCCTGGTTTAAGCACGCGCATAGGTTGTCCATCTTCTAGTAAATAAAGATAATTAGGGTTTTCTTGCTCCCACTTGAGGCCTGCTTTTGTACCATAAACAGCTACGGTAAAGTTGTTCTCCTCACCTGTTGCTATTTGACTAGATCGCAATACACCTTTTGTATATTCATCTAGGCGTAGTAATACGGTGCCGTCTATATCCATCTCATTATCTGCATATAGATGGTTGAGGTCTGCAAGTACAGATTTAATTTTCTTGCCAGTCACAAACTCTAGCATCTGGTAAGCGTGAACGCCTATATCGCCAAGACAGCAAGAAATTCCCGATTTCTCAGGCATCAAACGCCAAGTGCTATTGCGTTGCTCCTTGTCGTGTATGAGATTATTAATCCAGCCTTGGTAATATTGAGCATCAACTTTCTGTATCTCGCCCAGTTCTCCATTTGCTATCATTTCCCTCATTTGGCGCACCATAGGGTAGCCTGTATAGGTATGTGTAAGTCCAAAGACGTTACCATTCTTCTTTTGGATAGCCTCAAGCTCTAGCGCCTCTGCGTGCGTCATTGTCATAGGCTTCTCACAAATCACGTTAAAGCCAGCTTCTAGAAGCTGCTTTGCCATCGGGAAGTGTAAAAAGTTAGGTGTAAGTATAGACACCACCTGCATGCGCTGGTCTACTGGGAGCGCGGTTTCCTTTTCTATAAGCTCCGTTAAATCTTTGTATATACGATCTGTCGGGATGCCTATTTGAGTAGCAAAGTCTTTGCTTATCTCTATATCTGGGTTAAAAGAACCACCTACTAGCTGGTATGCGTCAAACATACTTGCCGCCACGCGGTGCAACACACCTATTAAACTATCTCCGCCGCCACCTAGGACGCCCCATCTTATTTTATTGCTCATTGTGTTGTGTTTTTATTTGCCGATTTCCATTTCCCTGTCTTAAAGGGTGTGTTAATCGAATTTTTAGATTTTTATTTATACTGAGTATATTATTACTTGTCCTAAAAAAGTCCACCCTTCAAGGTAGGGGAACAATTTTTTAAGCCTGAACTACTACTCCGTATATTCTATTTTTTCTTCTTTAAATAGCACTGCAAAAATCACAAATACTGCTGCTGCAAAAATTGCTGGGAATACCCATACAGAATTCCAATCGTGACCTTCACCTAGAATATTTGCATCTGTTATTTTTCCTGCCACATAAAACCCTACAAGCATTCCTACACCATAGGTTGCAAGTGTAATAAGACCTTGTGCAGCACTTTTAATTTTTGGCCCAGCTTTGCTGTCTGTATATATCTGTCCAGATACAAAGAAGAAATCATAACAAATACCGTGAAGTACAATCCCCGTGATAACCATAAAGAATAAATCCCCAGTGTTTCCATAAGCAAATAATAAATAGCGTAATGTCCACGCTAACATTCCCACTAGGATAGTCTTCTTAAACCCAAACTTCTTAAAGAAGAATGGAAGTAATAGCATAAATACTACCTCAGACACTTGACCAATAGAAGCAAGGGCTGTAGACTTTTCTACTCCAGATTCTGTGAGGAACGGACTTAAGTTTTGGTAGTAAAACGCAAGCGGAATACAGATAAGTACAGAAGAAAGGAAGAATACTAGAAAGTTTCTATCTTTTAAAAGTCCTAATGCTTCAAAACCTAAAATATCTTTGATTGCAACTTTTTCTCCTTTTGCACTTGGTGGTGTTTTAGGAAGCGTAAAACTAAACACTCCTAATACTGCCGAAGCTATAGCTGTCATTACAAATGTATTTTTAAGCATTCCAGATGCGATTGAATCTTGTGAATCCCATCCAAATGCAAAACTGATTAATAAACCAGCAACAATCCACCCGATGGTTCCCCATACGCGTATGAATGGAAAATCTTTTGAAGGATCTTTCATTTGATTAAACGCAACGGAATTTACAAGTGCTAGTGTAGGCATATAAGCAATCATATACCCTAGAACATAAGGATAAAAGACAGCCGAGTCTGTTGCTTGAGACATCATATACATTAATGCAGCACCAATGATGTGAAGTACACCTAGTATGCGCTCTGCATTAAAAAATCGATCTGCAATAAGACCTATAATAAATGGTGCAATTATAGCACCCCAAGATTGTGTTGAGAATGCTGCTGCAATTTCGCCTCCTTCTGCATTCAGGTTATTGCCCATGAATGTGCCTAAGGTCACAAACCAGCCTCCCCAAATAAAGAACTCGAGGAACATCATAAAAGATAACTGGAATTTAGTAGTTGATTTCATAGGGTTTATTTAAGGTTGTCTATTGATTTTTGAACTAGTGCTTTAGTAAGAGCGATACCTTCTTTTGGATCTTCTAGTGGCCCTTCATACTCTGTACCTACATATCCTTCAAGACCACTATCGGCAACGATTTGCATTAATCGTTGGTAGTCTAATTTTGTCTCATTACCATTTTCATCAAAGTTATATGACTTTGCAGACACTCCTTTTGCAAACGGCATCATTTCTTCTATTCCTTTATAAGTATCATATTCTAACACACAAGGAGCGCTCCAGCGTTCTCCACCTTCACGTTTAACACAAAAGTTTCCAAAATCAGGCAAAACACCTACTGTTTCCATATTAACCTCTTTCATCACAGCAATAAGCTTTTCTCCATCACTAGACCATCCTCCGTGGTTTTCTATGATTACGTTTACACCTACTTCTTTACCGTAAGCTCCTAGCTCTTTAAGAGATGCTACAGATAGAGCATGCCATTTTACAGGATCTAGCTCTCCAAAGAGATTTGCTCTTACCGAGTGTGCTCCCATAAGTTTTGCTGCATCCATCCATATTTTGTGATTTGCAATAGCTTCTTCTAGTTTTTTAGGGTCTGGATCTGCTAGTTCGCCAGCATGATCAACCATAATAAGAACGTTATCCATTCCTGCAGCAGTTGCCTTAGCATTAAGGTCGTTTGCAAGTTTCATTACACGTTCTTTATAATCTGTCCCTACTTCAGCAACAGATGGATATAGTTGTGTCACATATTCTACTCCGGTAAAACCAAGATCTTTGGCAATTTGCGGGAATTCCATCGGGTCCATAGTACCATCTTGAAACGGTTTGTGAAGTGACCATTGAGCTAGCGAATGTTTGAAAGTTGGAGCTGTTTTTTGAGAATTTTCAATTTCAGCTTTCACGGAAGCGTTATCACCCTCTTTTTTTTGATCTGTTTTACAAGAAAAGAGTGTAAATGCGCATAAAAATGCTCCTAGAAGATATTTTTTCATAATATAATTTAATTGGAGGGTAGAACTATAACGTTTTCGCCCGTGAATTACTGTTAAATCTAGTGTTTGACTAAGGTAACCTTTTTCTCATATTAACAAAAAACAACTTAAAATTTATATATTTGGTAAACTACATCACAATTTTTTTTCATTAATACAATATATAGTGAACACAGCCAACGAAAACGAAATGTACGACGCAATTGTCGTAGGCTCAGGAATCTCCGGAGGATGGGCAGCAAAAGAGTTATGTGAGAATGGTATGAAAACGCTTGTTTTAGAGCGTGGTCGTATGGTTAATCACATTGAAGACTACCCTACTATGCATAAAGACCCTTGGGACTTTGAGTTAAAGGGTAATAATAGTGTAGAAGTAGAGGCTCGTTATGAGAAGCAAGCTCGTACGGGTTATGTTCATAAAGCAGAGAGTCGTCACTTTTTTGTAGATGATGTAGATCATCCTTATAATGAGACAAAACGTTTTGACTGGATACGTGGATATCACGTGGGAGGTCGTTCTATTATGTGGGGACGCCAGAGTTATCGTTTATCTGATATTGATTTTGAAGCAAATAAAAAAGAAGGCATAGCCGTAGACTGGCCTGTGCGTTATAGCGATATTTCTCCTTGGTATGATAAGGTGGAAGAGTATATCTCTGTCTCTGGAGAGAATCTAGGTCTTGAAGTATTACCTGATGGTAAATTCTCACCTCCTATGGAGCTTAATTGTGTAGAGGAAGTGCTTAAGAAAAACATGGCCGAAAATTATAAAGACGGTCGTTTACTTACTATTGGGCGTGTTGCGCACATTACAGGAGCAAAAACATATGATGGTCGCTCTGCTTGCCAGTTTAGAAATCGCTGTGTGAGAGGATGTCCTTTTGGAGGATACTTTTCAAGTAACTCATCTACTTTACCAGCGGCTGAGCGTACAGGGAATATGACGTTACGTCCATTTTCTATTGTGACAGAAGTGGTGTATGATGATAAAACAGGGAAGGCAACTGGAGTAAAAGTTACCGACCAAGAGACCATGGAGACTATGGAGTTTAAAGCAAAGACCGTTTTCCTTTGTGCTTCTGCAATTGCCTCTGCTAGTATTCTTATGAACTCTAAGAGTGAGCGTTTCCCTAATGGAATGGGTAATGACTCTGGAGAGCTAGGTCATAACTTAATGGATCACCACTTTAAAGCAGGAGCAACTGCAAAGTGGGATGGTGATAAAGACAAATATTACAAAGGACGTCGTCCTAATGGATTATATATTCCTCGTTTTAGAAACATAGGTGGAGTAACAGATCAAAAAACTTTTAAGCGTGGATACGGTTATCAAGGTGGTGCAGGTCGTGGTGATTACCAACCACAAATTGCCGAAGCAGGATACGGAGCAAAGCTTAAAGAAGAGATTCAAAAACCAGGAGGATGGACTATGAGTCTTATGGGCTTTGGAGAATGTCTTCCTTACCATGAGAATAAAATGACGCTAGATTATAATGATCTTGATAAATGGGGACAACCTAAGGTAAACTTTGACGCAGAGTGGAAAGAGAATGAGTGGGAAATGCGTAAGGATATGATTGCAAGTGCAAAAGATATGCTTAAAAAGGCTGGATTTACAGATATCCAGACTATGGATGATCCTAGTGCTCCGGGTAACGGAATACATGAAATGGGTACGGCTCGTATGGGTCGTGATCCTAAGACATCGGTTTGTAACGGTAATAACCAGTTACACGCTGTTCCTAACGTTTATGTAACAGACGGAGCGTTTATGACCTCTGCAAGTTGTGTAAACCCATCACTCACATATATGGCTTTTAGCGCACGTGCTGCAAATCACGCTGCTGCTCAAATCAAAAAAGAAGCGTAAGATGAATAGAAGACAATTAATAAAGAACTTAGGATTAGGTGGAGTAGCACTTGTTGCAACACCTACGATATTGAGCCTTTTACAAAGTTGTAAAGCAGATGGACCTGTGTTTGAGCCTGTATTTTTAAGCAAGTCTCAAGGTAAAGCATTGCGCCATATGGTAGATCTTATTATTCCTTCTGACGAGATGATCCCAGGAGCGGTAGATGTAGGTGTACACAAGTTTATAGATACTTACTGGAATCAAGCAGTAGATGCAGAAGGTAAAACGCAAATTCTAGCAGGGTTTGACGCACTTGCAAATAGATTGCAAGACGCAACTGGAAAGACATTTGAAGAGGCGGAAGCAGAAGATTATGATGCCTTACTCACAAAGTATCTTAATGCATCTCAAGAAGAACAAGCTATTTACAATAAAGGTTTAGGTGAGTTCTATCAAGTTTATGAGAATGATAAGACGGTAAAAGTAGATCCAGATGCTGGTTCTTTTAGCCTTTTAGGAAATATAAGAGGAATGACTATATGGGGATGGAAAGCCTCAGAAGAAATAGGAGAAAATGTACTCGCTTATGAGCCTATTCCAGGTAAACAAGTAGGTTGCTTGCCACTAGAGGAAGCAACAGGAGGAAAGACATATTCTCTATAAATTACACCAGATGTAATTAATAAATGGAATGCTATAAATGACAATGTTGCAAGAATTTTAATAAGTTATGGACAGAAGGAAATTTATACAAAAAGGAGCTCTCACGGGTTCCTTTTTAGGTTTAGGTAGTATTGGGGTAAACGCTATGATTAATGGGATAGGAGATGTTTCCGCTTTCGCGAAAGCGAAAAATGGAGCATACTCTTTTAATCTCAACTATGCTCCACATGTAGGTATGTTTAAAGAGCTCGCTGGCGAAAATGTGATCGATCAGCTCAACTTTATGGCAGATCAGGGATTTACCGCCTTCGAAGATAATGAGATGCGCAACCGTCCCATTGCCGAACAAGAGGCTATGGCACTTGTTATGAAAGAACGCGGGATGACTATGGGAGTTTTTGTAGCTCATAAAATATACTGGACAACACCTCATCTAGCGAGCGGAAAGCAAGAATGGAGAGAAGAGTTTCTAGGTGATATTAAGAAATCTGTTACTGTTGCCAAACGTGTAAATGCAAAGTGGATGACAGTCGTACCTGGTCATGTGGATATGCGTCAAGACATGGCATATCAAACGGCAAACGTGGTAGAGACTTTAAAACAAGCTGCAGCGATTCTAGAACCACATGGAATTGTAATGGTGCTTGAACCATTAAATTTTAGAAATCACCCAGGACTCTTTTTATCTAAGTCACCGCAAGCATATCAAATTTGTAAAGCAGTAGATAGTCCGTCGTGCAAGATTCTATTTGATATTTACCATCAGCAAATTCAAGAAGGAAACTTGATTCCTAACATAGAGCAGTGCTGGGACGAGATTGCTTATTTCCAGATAGGAGATAACCCTGGGCGCAATGAGCCTACCTCTGGAGAGATTAACTATAAAAATGTATTTAAATACATTCATAGCCGAGATTTCAAAGGAATTTTAGGAATGGAGCATGGCAATAGTATAAAAGGGAAGGAAGGCGAGCAGCGTGTAATAGATGCGTATGTGGAGAGTGATCTCTTTCTGTAAATTAAAGATTTTGATGTGTGATAAGGAAACTTACAAACTTTATAAATAAGCAACTATGATAACTATATTTAAAAAATCTATACTACTTAGCTTCTTTCTTATACTCACTTTAACGGTTTTGTCTCAAGAAGCGCCTAATAAACTTTCCGTTTATTGGGATGCTTCATTTTCTATGATTGAAAAAAACCTTGATCTAGAGATTAATGTACTCGAAGAATATATTCGGATAAATTCAGTTGACGATATTGAAATAACAGTATTTGCTAATACTGTTTTAGAAAAAAAAATGTTTTCGGACGTAAATAGTAATACCAGAGAATTTTTAGATTTTCTCAAAATGGTTAATTATGATGGGTCAACTAAACATCCTGACATTCTTCTAAGATCAGGACAATCTAGAAAGATCCTTTACTTTTCAGATCAATTGCCTAAGATGGGTGACTTTTCGGATAAACTTATCATTGTAAATAGTACACCTAATAATCTTGAAGATGTCAAAGTAAAGTACTTGCCACTTTATAATATAGATCAAGAACACCTATCCGAAATTGTTGTAAATGATTTTTCAAAAAAAATAGTTGATAAATATTTAAAAAAACAACAAACGGAATCCACATTAAAAAAAGAAATCACAGTATCAGGTTATATTTTCAACGAGGATGGAGCTATTGAGGGAGCTCAAATAAGTTCTATTTATGATCAACAGAATAGTACAAGGTCAAATAAGGATGGCTGGTATACTTATCAGAGTTACACTAAGGATATAGTAAGTGTTAAAACTGTAAGAGGTAAAGAACAGCTTATAAAAATAGAAGATAAAGGCGATGTGGAAATTCAGCTAGATTTTGGAAATAAAATGAATCAACTTAAAGAAGTTATTATTACTGATAAACAAGAAAAAGAAAGATTACCGGAAAATGAATATTGGGAGGAAGATCGTTCAAAAGGTTATTCTATTGTGAGAGTAACATCAGACCAATATAAGACGGGACATACAGATGTAGGCCAACTTATATCTGGTAAAGTGCCAGGTGTAAAATACCAAGGTAAACAAGATTTAGGAAGTGCTATAATAAGAGGTTTTTCTTCATACGTAAACACAAATCATCCCGTTGTTTATATTGACGGAATAATTACTGAGCAAAGCCAAGTAAGTAGTAAAACAGATTATTCATATATTGATCCTTCAACTATTAAAGATGTTAAGGTCCTCAAAGGTCTAGCTGCTACTGCAATTTATGGACCTAATGCTGTAAATGGGGTAGTATTAATTACTACTAAGAGTGGTATAATCAATAAGGAAGAAAAGAAAAGTGGTCGTAGAGGAACCACTAGAAGAATGAAAGGGGATCTAAAAGTTATTGACCTCAATAATTTCAATGCTATAAAAGTTAAGTTAATAGCGTCTCAGGAGGCTTACTCTGTTTATTTGAAAGAACGTTTGATAGCAGGTGGTGATGTAGATTTTTATTTTGATGCATTTGATGCATTTAAAGCAAAAGGGCAACTTGAAATAGCTAAGCGAGTATTGTCTAATATCGAAGAAGTTTATGAATTTGATAAAGATGCATTGATTGCATTGACCTATAAATTTGAGAAAGAAAAGTATCATCTTGATGCTCATAATCTGATTTCAAAACTTTCTAAAGAGTATCCTAGTTCCTTGCAACTTAAACGTGATCTTGCAAAAAGCTACATACATTTGAATGATTTTGAAAGTGCAGGTGTACTTTATGAAGAAATCTTAAGCACCTTTCCACTTTCTGAAGATTTTAAAATGGCGATTACAACTGAAATTAGAGGGATTTATAACAAGTTTCCGAGCGTTGTATTACCATGGAGCCTCTCTACTTTTAAACCTTCCAAAATAGCATTAGATGGTCTTGTAACGTTAGAGTGGAATGTGCCTAATGAGAATTTTTCCTTTCAATTTGTTAATCCTACAAAGAATTATCATCAATGGAAGCATGATAGTTTTAGGAGTCAAAATGAAATGAATAATGAGTTGAAACGTGATACAAGATTTCAAGAATTTCAACTTATAAATGCAGAGAAAGGAGAGTGGTTTTTCAATATTCTAATGGACGAGAAGAAAGAAAGAAGTCCAAACTCATTTTTAAAAATGACAATTACTAAAGATTTGGGAAGGCCTACAGAGAATACGGAGGTAAAGTTTTTTAGCCTCAATGAAAATTCATCAAGGGTTACTTTAGGCAGGATAGTTATATAAGTCTTTGCTTATTAGTTTTAAAGTATTACAGGTCGTTTGTTATGTTAAGTGGTAGAAATATCTTGTAATTAGCTCTCGCATGGAGAGTGATCTCTTCTTGTAAATTATTTTTTAAAATAATACAATCAGAATCTATACGTTTGATAACGGAGTGTGTAGGATTTACTACTTTTACTCAAAACCCTAGCAGATGAGTTCATCCTTTGAGAAATACCAGAAAAGACGATTAATTACTTCCTATTTTTCGGTGGTAATTAGTATTGCTTTGGTGCTATTTCTACTGGGAATACTAGGATTACTAGTACTTAACACCAAAAAAGTAGCCGACTATTTTAAGGAGACTATTGCAGTAGGTGTTTACTTTAAAGATGGAGCAAAAGATGTGGAGATGAAGCAGCTTGAGAAGTCTTTATCACTGGCAGAATACACAAAATCTATACAGTTTGTATCAAAAGAAGAAGCTGCTGAAGCACATAGCGAGGCTTTAGGAGAAAATTTTGTAGACTACCTTGGAGAAAACCCCCTACAAAATAGCATTGATTTATATCTTAATGCAGATTACGTTTCAGCAGAGAAAGTATCAGAAATTGCTGCAGAGATTGCTTCTAAAAACTTTGTTGAGGAAGTGACGTATGACAAGCCGTTGATCTCACTTCTTAACGACAACATTAAGAAAATGAGCTTGTGGATTCTCATTATCTCAGGGATATTCACTTTTATAGCAGTATTGCTTATTAATAGCTCTATACGATTATCCGTGTATGCTAAGCGATTTACCATAAAAACCATGCAGATGGTTGGAGCGACTAAAAAATTTATACGCAGGCCTTTCGTTTGGAAAAGTGTGCGTTTAGGGATTATAGGAGCGCTTATAGCTATAGCAGGGATGGCTGGAGTATTGTATTATGCAAACAAGACTTTTCCTCAACTCACATTACTTGATGATCCACTTCTACTAGGAGCACTTTTTGGAGGTGTATTTATGATGGGTATCGTGATTACTTGGTTTAGCACCTTTCTTGCAACACAACGTTTCTTAAATTTGCGCACAGACGAATTATACTACTAGCAGTATAAAAGTATTACTATGGGAGAACAAAAACGTAAAGAAGTCATTAAACAAGAAACCGAATTTATCTTTGGTAAGAAGAACTTTACCTGGATGCTTATTGGACTTGGCGTGATTGCCTTAGGCTTTATACTAATGTCTGGTGGTGGTAGTGACGACCCTAATGTTTTTAATCCTGAAATCTACTCATGGAGACGTATACGTCTAGCACCTGCTGTGATTCTCATAGGTTTTGGTATAGAAGTATATGCGATACTACTTAACCCTAATAAAGGGAAGTAACACTTGCCCCTTATAACGACAATCTTATCTTTGCGGTTATGGATAACTTAGACGCATTAATCCTTGGTGTCATTCAAGGACTCACAGAGTTTTTACCAGTTTCTTCTAGTGGTCATTTAGAACTAGGGAAGGCAATCCTAGGAGACACTTCTGTCCCAGAAGAAAGCTTGATGTTTACCGTTGTTGTGCACTTTGCCACGGCACTTTCTACCATCGTAGTCTTTAGAAAAGATATTGTAGAAATTTTGAGCGGATTGTTTTCATTCAAGTGGAATGAAGAAACACAATTTTCGGCAAAAATCGTGTTATCCATGATTCCTGCAGTAATTGTAGGGCTGTTTTTTGAAGAACAGCTAGAAGCGCTTTTTGGAGGAAATATCATGCTCGTAGGCTGTATGCTTCTTGTAACTGCGGTACTATTATACTTCGCAGATAGAGCAAAAGACACTCAAAAGAATGTTACTTTTTCAAATGCATTTATAATTGGCGTGTCTCAGGCAGTAGCAATGATACCAGGTATTTCTCGTAGTGGAGCAACTATATCTACCTCTGTGTTATTGGGTAATGATAAGAGCAAAGCAGCGCGTTTTTCATTTTTAATGGTGATCCCACTTATTTTTGGGAAGATTGCAAAAGACCTAATGGATGGAGCGCTTACCACACAAACGGGTAACGTATCTGTACTAGTAATAGGCTTTGTAGCAGCTTTTGTAGCAGGACTTGTAGCTTGCACGTGGATGATTAAACTGGTTAAGAAAAGTAAACTCTCTTGGTTTGCTATTTACTGTCTCATTGTAGGAGTAATTGCAATAGGATTTTCCATCTATAATCAAGCTTAATACGTTCTATCTCTAGTTCTCGTCTTCTGATGTAAAGTGAAACATTGAATACTGTAATTCAATAGCTTCAGTATGGTTTGCAGCTGGATTATAGATTCCAGCCTTAAGATAATATCCATTTGCAATACCATTATCTTCTATCCAGTTTGTACCTAACTCTGGGCTGTAAGTTTCATCTATAAGCGTTTGACCTCCCTGGGCTACAATAAGATGTACAACACCATTACCTTTTTCAATAATGATTTTTAAAGGCTCACTATTATAGTTTGCACCATTGACAAAAGAATAAAAATCTTTATCAAATTCTGTATCACTCGAGCTTACTTCTGGATCTCTTCGTACGACAGTTTCTAGTTCATCATTATGCAATTCAAGTCTAAAGAAAGGCTTATTAGAACTACCTCCCCTATTATGAACCTGCGCAATGGTTATTCCTTCTGTAGGAATATCTAAGTATACTGCTTCAAATTCCATGCGAGATGGTGTTGTTAATGGACCTTCTGAGGATTGTTTAAACTCGGTTCTTCTTCCTTTTTCTAGTTGGCACTTCAAATTCAAAATAGTTCCGTTATTAGAAGAATAAAAATACTCGTCATCTGGCTGCCCACTTTCAAAAATGTCATCGAGATCTTCATCGTCAGTATCACAAGGTCCAGGTGTACAACCACCCGTATTGAAACTATTTTCTATAACTAAATTTGACTCAAATGAGAAGGCCTCGGTGTCTAGAGCATTGTCTTCATCTGTTGTACCATCGTCATCTGTTTCATCTGTGGGTGTAACTACAGGAACAGTAACTTCCACTGCATCATCAGACGACCCATCATTAGATGAACATTGCGCACACATTAGACTTAAACCTACTAAAACAATAATTCTTTGCAACTGGGACATATCTTATTTTAAAGTATATCTCTTATTTATTACGGAGATAAGGAAGTGATTTCTTATAAAAATATATCATTAAACCACAATAAGAGTATTTTGATATCATAAAAAGCATAATAAGTTATGCGTGATATTTCTAGTTAAATAGCATTATCTTGATAACTTTGCCTCCTAGTCCCTAACAAAAACTACAAAACCAAGCTGGCTATGCTTACAGACCAAGATTATAAAGATGGGCAAGTACTCATTTTTGATAAACCGTTAGAGTGGACCTCATTCCAGCTGGTTAACAAAGTGCGCTGGCTTATACGTAAGAATCTTAATATAAAGAAGATAAAAGTAGGTCATGCAGGTACGTTAGATCCTTTGGCAACTGGCCTTATGATTATTTGCACGGGGAAGTTTACAAAGCGGTTACATGAGTTCGTTGGGCAAGAAAAGGAATATACGGGCACCATTGTTTTAGGTGGTACTACGCCTAGTTATGATCTTGAGACAGAAGTAGATCAAACTTTTTCTACAGAACATATTACTGATGAGGATATTTACGCTTTCGCGAAAGCGTACCAAGGAAACATCATGCAACGCCCGCCAGTATTTTCTGCACTCAAAAAGGAGGGGAAACGCTTGTATGAATTTGCACGAGCAGGAGAAGAAGTAGATATTCCTAAACGTGAGATTAATATCTCATCTTTTGAAATCACTCGCATCGCAATGCCTGAAGTAGATTTTAAAGTGCGCTGTAGTAAAGGAACATATATTAGATCCCTAGCATTTGATTTTGGAGAAGGACTCAAAAGTGGAGCTCACTTAAGCGCTTTGAGAAGAACCAAAATAGGTGATTACAACGTAGATGATGCACAGTCTCTTGATGGATTTATAGCCGAAATTACAGCTGGTTCCACAGAAGAATAATTTGTGAAACACTGTTATTAGGCGATTCAGCTATTTTACTTTTATTATTTTAGTTCTTTATGAAGATCTCTCATTCTGATAAGGCTTTACTAATTACCGTTACGGGGGCAAGTTTACTTGTGCTCGTTTTTTTCTTTCTGGGAGTAAAACCATATCAAGGAGAGATAGAGGAGTTTATTGAGATTCCTGTAATTACTGAGGAGATAGTAGGGGAGCTTCAAGAGCAACAAGAAGATCAAGTTCAAGAGCGTCGTATTTCAAAAACTAACCAAGCCTACAATACCGCTCAACTTAGGGAGGAAAATAGAAGCTTTCAAGATAACGACGAAATTAGAAAAGCAATAGAAGCTCAACAGCAGAATAGTGTAGAGCAACTTAATGACGACAATGAGGCTAAGCTTAAGGCGCTTCAAGAAGCTAGAGAAGGTAATCTAGAAGCAAAAAGAGAAGAGGTACAAGCGGCTATAGATGCTCGAGAAGCTGCACGTAATAAGAAAAAGAAAAGTGCTTATAGACAGAGTACGGTTTCTTACGATCTAGTAGGCCGTACTGCAATAGTTTTACCTAATCCTGTGTATACCTGCGATGCTTACGGTAAAATAGTAGTGAATATCACCGTAAACGATAAAGGAACTATCATAGATAAGGATTATAATAAAAGTGCCTCTACAAGTTCAAACGGATGTCTCATAGATCAGGCAATGGAGTATTTAACAAGAGCTTACTTTGATAAAGGAAATAAAGTCACACAACTAGGGAGTGTGACTTTTGATTTTCAAGGATAGAGGAGCTTACTTAAGTAGTTTAAGTAAATCCTGAGCAGTTCCTTGTCCTTTGTCTTTGTAATACCACACTTGTAAATCTTCTTTGAATTCTGGAGTTAACTTACCGTGAGCTTCTTTATAATCATTAACCATTTTTGTGGCCTCAGATGGACGTGGTCCCCAGTCTGCTATCACTTCATTTGTGCCGCTATCTACAGCGATAAGTCTCGGAATAGAACGCCCTCCATTGTATAGAAACTGATCCATAAGATCAAGATTCTCATCTCTAAGAACAACTTTAAATTTAATGTTAGGGTTGAGGTCTGCAAACTTTTGCATCATAGGCATCGTTTGAGCAGCATCACCACACCAGCTCTCTGTAAGTACTAGCCACGTTACATCTCCTTTAAAATCTTTTATCTGCTGCTGCACATCATCAGAGAGCTTGAGTGTCTTGTCTAGACGTTTCATGCGCTTGTGATTAAGCATTGTATAGTTATGTAGCGCCTCTGTCACTTCTGGACCTGTATTAGTTCCTTCTAGGGCGTGAGTCTCTGTAAGTACTCTATAATCTTGATATGAAATAGCCTGAGAGAGACCCTCTGCTATTAATTGTGTTGTTGTTTTTTCCATTGTTTCCATAGCTCATATGTCGTGAGCTCTGCTACAAACTTACTATCTTTCACCTTAGAATCCCAAATGATGCAATGATGACAAAAAATAAATGCGGTTGGTGTGTAGGTGATGATCTCTATGAAGCTTATCATGATAATGAGTGGGGAACTCCCTTGAGAGATGAAGATTTGCTTTTTGAGTTCCTTGTGTTAGAAACTTTTCAAGCGGGATTGAGTTGGATTACCATTTTAAAGAAGAGAGAGAACTTTAGAGTAGCCTTTGATAATTTTGATTACAAGCGTATTGCAGCATATAAGGAAGATAAAATCCAATCATTATTGCAAGATGCCGGCATTATCAGAAATAAATTAAAAGTACGTGGTACAGTTACAAATGCTAGGCTATATATGGAGATTCAAGAAGAGTTTGGGAGTTTTTCTAAGTATCTCTGGGCTTATGTAGATAATACTCCTATCCAAAATGAGGTACAGTCGTACAAAGAAGCACCAGCAAATACTCCGCTGAGTGACGCTATATCAAAAGACCTAAAAAAACGCGGATTCAAATTTGTGGGAAGCACCATTATCTATGCATTCATGCAAGCTATTGGTATGGTAAATGACCACGAGGTAAGCTGCTTCAGATATAATAAGGTGCAGTAGGGACGCAAGGCATTGCTACTGTAGATATTTAAGAAATAAATCTCTCGGAATTTCGGCGGCACCTAGGCTCGCTAGATGGTCTGTATACATTTGGCAGTCGATGAGGTGGTAATTTTCTTTTTCTAGCTTTCGCGAAAGCGTAATAAATCCCACTTTGCTAGCATTGCTCATGGTTGCAAACATGCTTTCTCCACAAAAAATCCCTTTCTCCTTTAAATCTACTCCATAAAGTCCGCCTACGAGCTTGTCTTCATACCACACCTCTACAGATATAGCATGGCCTAACTCGTGCAATCTTAGATATGCATCTATAATATCATTAGTAATCCATGTGCCGTCTTGACCGTTGCGTTTAATACGTTTACAGGCGAGAATTACTTCTAAGAAATTTTTATTGTAGGTAACCGTATAGTGATTGTCACGTAACACTTTGCGCATAGATTTTGATACGTGTACATCACTAGGTTTTACTACCATACGTGGGTCTGGTGTCCACCACAAAATAGGCTGGCCCTCATTATACCAAGGAAAAATGCCAGAATTATAAGCAAGCAATAACCAGTCTGTAGTGAGATCACCACCTACCATAAGTAGCCCTTCCTCGTCTGCCAGATGGTGTTCTGGAAACCAAGGTTCATTATTCCAATGTTGATCTTCTGGGAGTAAAAGCACGAGTATAATTAATAGCTATACACAAAGATAACTATGCTTTGCTTCTATTAAAAGTATCAATTAACTTAAAATTTCTTCTTGTATGCCACACATAGCCTATTGCAAGTGGCGTGTAAAGTGCAATAATTAAGGCGATATAGGTGATGTCTGTGAGAAAGTAGTAGGCAGAAGATAATATTACAACACCTACAATTGCAACCTCCAAAACTGCATGACGTATGCGTTTTGAGAGTTTGGCTTTAAGTTGATTTGCAGCAAAGGTGGTAGTGACTCCGCATCGGTTACATTTTTTTGAAATGCTTGCACCTATTTGTTTTGAGAGTTCTGTGCGTGTATCCGCAAGAACATTTAAGCTCAAGTGGTTATGGCAACTTTTACAAACTCCGTATACAATCATAGGTTGATAAAGGTGTAAAAATAAAGAACCCAAAACAAGTTAATTGTTTTGGGTTCAAATATCAATACGTTGACCTTTATCGTCTTAAAATGGTAGATCGTCGTGATCGTCACTATTAAGGTTTGTTGCAGGCTCAAAAGAATCTGCAGGAGGCATAGGAGGAAGTGGTTGACCACCACCTGCATTTTCAGCAGCTACATTCTCAATGCGCCATCCTTGTATAGAGTTAAAATACTTAGTCTCACCTTGTGGATTTACCCACTCGCGACCTCTTAGGTTAATGCTCACTTTTACGTTTTGACCAACAGCATAGTTGTTCAAAAGATCTGTTTTATCTTGTACAAACTCCACCATAATGTGCTGTGGATATTGCTCTTCTGTCGTTACGACAAGTTCTCTTTTTCTAAAGCCGTTGCTCCCAAATGTTTGAGTCTCACCGACCATCTTTACTTTACCTTGTACTTCCATCGCGTTCAATTATTAGGGTGTAAATTTATGAAAATCCTAGCGTTTTGCGAGCAGAACTCTCCACGCATTATCCACATTTTTTTTATCTAAATATTCCTTTGCTAGTTTATGCACCGTTTCCTCACTTGCTGTAGCAAGATTTGTTCTTAAATCTTCATGCTGTTTTATAAAGTCAGAAATCTCATCTTCGGTAGGTAGTTGCTCTACATTACCTAACATACCTAAATCGTTACCAGTGAGTATTGTACTGTTTCTTATTTCTTGAGGAATCATATCCACCCCTATACCTGTTCTCAAAACTGGTTTAGGCACTTCAAAAAGTCCATCTTTTGCTCTACTATACCAGTTTGCACCCATACGTGAGACTTGATCTATCTTGAGAGGATCTATCGCTCCATGAGCATCTAATACCTCCTCATTAATATGCATTTTTAAAATCTCGCAAATTACAAGATTTCCTGCGCCACCTTGATCACCTAGTGGCTTTACCTCAATTACTTTACACTCAAACTGTACAGGAGCCTCTGCAACGCAAGGAGGTTGCACCATCTCAGATGGTTTTTCAGTAAGTCCAGACTTTGCAAACTCATTAACACCTTTTGCATAAGCCGTACTTGCAAGTGACATTTGCTGTACCATTGCATAGTTTACAATGTTTACAGTACATTCAGGTACTTCAAGTACGTTATCTAGCGTGTGTTTTGTGGTGTTATCACGACCACTTCTAGAGGGGGAATACACAAGAATAGGAGGATTTGCCCCAAAGACATTAAAAAAGCTAAAAGGAGCAAGATTTACTTTACCATTCTTATCTACCGTACTTGCAAATGCAATAGGACGCGGTCCCACAGCACCTGTAAGGTGAGCAAATAATTGTGGAACTGGAATTTCTTTAGGATCTATCGTGAGCATACATATTGATTTTAAAAGTGTATCAAAAATAGGAATTCTTTGAGGGTATTAATAACGCTTTCGCGAAAGCTTAACAAGAACCTCTATAGCGCTGATTGAAAAGGTAGCTAGCAGCTCTATTAGTAAGGTTTTGTATGACGCATTTAAAAACCACTTATAAATATAGGGGTATAGACCTTTACACATTCACGCCATTATATCCCTTAGGGATCCATAAATCTGGTTCATATTTGTAATGTATTAATCACTTAAAAAGATATGTCATGAATACAAATACGGAAGAGTGGGGACTTCTAGAAGAAATTTTTCAAGATGAGGAATTTGATGTTTCTTATTTCTCAATAGAGTTTCCAGATGGAAGCTCATATGAGTACCAAGGATAGATGATAAGCCACTATACATTGTTTTGAGTTGCCTTTATGTAGGCAATTAAGACCTGCTATTGTTTGAGGGAACAAGAGTAGGTTTTTTTATGCTCCTTTTTTTAACAGGTATTTAACCTATTGATAAATAGGTTTTTAGAGATGGAGGTAGTTGTGTTATTAAGCCATATTTGTACAAATTAATCTTTTAAACTAAATATTATGAATGACAATTATGCAATCGACACAGCTTCAAGATTTGGAGATATTCCATTTGTAGAGTTTACAAAAGAACTAGTTACAGGTGTTTTTGATTCTTTAGTAGAAGCTCATATTCTACAAATGGAAGAGTATGCAGCATTTGTATCTTCACTTACAGATGATTTATCTACTTATATCAACAACACAAAAGACGACGTTAGTTTTGATCAAATATCTGAGTTTGTACTAGCTTATGACCTCCCTGAACCAGACGCCACCGCCATAACAGAACACTTGGATAAATTACAACCTCCCAGCGCACCTGGAGCACCAGCCGCTGCAGATAAGCCAGCAGTTGACGATAAATGGTGGGGAGGTCTTATTAATGCACTCGCTCCAGTAGCAACAGGACTTGTAGATAAAATTAACGATCCTAGTGAAATGCAAGGTCTTGACGCGCTTAATAAATATAATGAAAAAGTGCTTGAGGGAGCCGAAGCTATCGCAGATCACCTTCCCACCTACAATGAGATAAACGATGCCATTGCTTCTCTCATTGCTTCAAACAAGTATGGTCTGTTACAAACCATAGCAAAGCAAGGTGTAATGCGCTTAGTAGTAACTGAAGGAGAAATAGAGACTAAGATTACTTTTTCTACCTGGAATAATAGTACTTCAGGGAGTAGTAGCGGCTATAACCAAAAAGCAAAGGTTAAGACCAAAGCAAAGGATGTGAGAGGTGGGGGAATCATCGGGATTTTTAGATCAAAGAGAAAAAGAAAAAATGTGAGTAGAACTGTGACTGTAAACACAGCAAAGTCGTATCAAAGAGATTCTAGTGGAACTAAAGTTGACATCTTCGGACGAGTACTAATCAAGTTCAAAACGGATTATGCTCCATTAAACGGATAGGATATGGAAAATTTTAGCGAAGTAGGTTTAGGATTTTCAGAATTTGTGGGGCAGCTGTTACAAGAAACATTTGACGCTACCCTTTCCGCTCAAAATCACCAACTGGAAAAATACAGAGAGCTTCAAGAAGCATTAAATCTTTCATCTGATGCCTTTAAAAAAGATTACCTCAACGCAGAAATGATAGCTGATAAAGAGCTTGCTCAATTTGGAGTGCTTATTGAAAATCTAGGTGTAATTACAGATGATCAATTAAGCTATCTTGAAACTCAATTTGATAGTCTTAAAGGGATTGTGTATCGTGGTAAATTGACTAAGGACGGTGTTCAAAAGGTTAAAAACCTCACGATAGAAAATCTTGTAGATGAATATAAAGGTTCTATTGAGTTACTCCTTAATAGAGCTGAGTCTACACAATTAGTTGTTGATTCTGGAGAAATCAAAGCAAAGCTTGAACTTTCTAATTACTATCAAGAGTCTCAAGTTTCTAAGCCTATCCTTGCTAAAAAAATGAAGTCAAAAGTTGAAGCTAAGGATATAGTAATAGACAAAGACGATATAAAATCAATTGTAAATCTTGAAGCAACTCCAATTTCTATCAAAGGAATTTCTATTAAAGAGGTATTCGATTCTGAGCGAAATACCAAGGTTATTATGGTAGATAAGGCAGCAATGATTGAAAAAGGATCTATAGGAGCTTCCATTCCTTCTGTTAGAATTATTGCAAGGCCCGCTAGTACAAAAAGTGCTAGTAGTAATGCTACATTATATAGTGAGGTTACAATAAGATTTAAAACGGTGTAATAATGGAAGAAATCATACACGAACTTAAATATCTTGTGAATCTCGTAAGATACCTTCCGTTAGAAATTACTGACATCAGTATATTATTACCCGACGGAACTCTAATTATTATAAAGTAACCTATTTGAATCGGCTATGTTAGGAATAACAATAGCCGATTTTTTGTGCACTATTTTTTCATAACTTTAAAACACAAAATAAAACAACACAACCTATGGATATTTTTAGTAAAATTAAAGAGAAACTCAGTAATGAGTTTATAGATATTGTCGAGTGGTTAGACTATACAGATGACACCATTGCTCACCGTTTTGAGCGCTATCAAAATGAGATAAAAAATGGTGCAAAGCTTGTTGTACGTGAAGGACAGACGGCAGTGTTTGTAAATGAAGGCCAACTGGCAGATGTTTTTACACCAGGAACATATGACCTGACTACTCAAAATTTACCAATATTATCTACTATTAAAGGTTGGAAATATGGCTTTAATTCTCCATTTAAAGCAGAAGTTTATTTTGTAAACACACACTTATTTACAGACGAAAAGTGGGGAACTAAAAATCCAATTACATTAAGCGATGACCGTTTTGGACTGGTTGAGATTCGCGCTTTTGGAACCTATGCATTTAAAATTGCAGATGCTGGGAAGTTTATTGTAGACATCGTAGGGACAGATAACAACTTTACTAATTTTGAGATTAATGAGCATCTCAAAAGTCTCATTGCAACAAGATTTACAGATACGGTAGGAGAAGCAAATCTTCCTATAGAGCTGTATGCTGCAAATACGTCTGAGCTTTCTGATACGTGCCAAGAGGTAATGAAGCCAGAGTTCATGTCTGTAGGTATTTCTCTTGAGAAGTTTTACATCGAGAATGTATCGATGCCAGAAGACCTCAAGAAAGAAATATTTGAATACAGTCGTCTGGATAAAATAGACCTAGATAAACTTACTAAGTTCAAAACCGCAAAAGCAATAGAAGCTGCAGCTACAAATGAAGGTGGTACTGCAGGAGCAGGAATGGGTATGGGAATGGGCTTTGTACTCGCACAACAAATGGGCGGAATGATGTCTCCACAAATGGGAGGACAACAACAAGCACAACCCCAAATGAATCAAGGAGGAATGATGCCTCCACCTATGCCAGCCGCAGTACAATATTTTTATGCTGTAAACGGTGCGCAACAAGGACCCGTAGGTATCGATCAGCTCAAGGCTTTATTTGCAAACCGCACTATCAATAAGGAGAGCCTTGTGTGGAAACAGGGAATGGCTGCATGGACTGCATTGCAAGAGGTGGAAGAGCTTAAGTCTTTCTTAGGAGGTAACACACCGCCGCCGTTACCACAATAATATTTTATAACTAAAACTTTTTAAGGTGCGTATTTCTACATACGCACCTATTATTATTCCTATATGGAAGAAACACCCATTCATAAAACTGAACTTAAAAAGGCATGTATCAATTGTGGTGCAGAGCTTAAGTATAAGCCAGGTACAACGTCTATTACCTGTGAGTACTGCGGGCATCAAGAAAAAATATCACTTGAGACCAGTAAGTTTGAAGAACTAGAGCTTTATCCTTATTTGGATAAAATGGGAGATCAAAAAAACAGCGAAGAAATCTCAATGCTTCACTGTAAAAACTGTGGGGCAAACCAGCATGTAGAAGAGCATTATAAATCCCTGCATTGCGTGTATTGCAGTATGCCGCTCATACTTGAAGATATGCGTAAGGAAGACTGGATCTTGCCAGGAGCTGTATTACCATTTCAAATAGATCAGGGTGCCTCGTTTACTATTTTTAAAAAGTGGGTAAATGGGTTGTGGTGGGCTCCTAATAAATTAAAGAAAGCTTCACTAGATCCACAATTTACAAAGGGACTGTATTTACCTTACTGGACCTTTGATGCGCAGCTTGCTGCAAACTATACGGGCCAGCGAGGGGAGTACTACTATGTGACAGAAGCCTATCGAGATAGTAAAGGAAAAACGCAATCTAGACAGGTGCGAAAAACGCGATGGTATCCTGCTTCTGGCAGTGTATCTGGATTTGTAGATGACACCTTGATAGAAGCCTCAAAACAGCGAGCAGGAAGGGTTCCTTCCAAAATTGCTAGATGGGACCTTAAAAAATTACAACCCTTCAATAGCGGATTTTTATCTGGTTTTGTGACAGAAAAATATACGATTCCTCTTAAAGATGGTTATGGTAAATCTCGTGATGTTGCAAAGCAAATAGCATCTACGTGGGCAGCTAGAGACATAGGTGGTGATACACAACGAGTGTCATCTATAGACATGAAGCTTGCAGAAGAGACGTTTAAACACATTTTATTACCTGTTTATGTGAGTTCATACCGCTATAACGGTAAGGAATATAACTTCTTTGTTAATGGAGAAACGGGAGCACTCTCTGGAAAACGACCGTATTCATTCTGGAAGATTTTCTTTGCGATACTAGCGGGTCTCATTGTGATAGGAGTTATTGTTTTGCTAGCAAATAATGGTCAACAGTAATGTAGATTATTAACTAACTCATGAGCTATGTAGTTTCTGTTTTAAAAGTCAACTATGGAAGATAAGCAGCATAAAAATTTAACTTGGAGTGATTTTACTAAGGTAGAAATGCGAGTAGGTACCATATTATCTGCAGAGGTATTTGCAGAGGCTAGAAATCCATCATATAAAATGGTGGTGGACTTTGGTGAGTATGGTAAAAGAAAAACATCTGCACAAATCACTCAGTTATATGCTACTCAAGAATTAGTGGGAAGGCAAGTGGTTGCAGTCCTTAATTTTCCGCCTAAGCAAATTGCAACGATGATGAGTGAGTGTCTCGTTTTGGGAGGTTTAGGTAATGATAATGATGTTATTTTAATAGCTCCAGATAGAGAAGTAGCAAATGGCACTCAAATAGGTTAATGACTTTCAACTTCCTCAAAACAAGTGTAGACTATTAGTTGAGGTCATTATAAACCTTTGTTAAAGATGATGTTATATGCTGTTAATACCGCTTTCGCGAAAGCGTAATCTAATTACTTTTACTCCATATTAACAACAGCGATAAAGACATGTTCTTGTCGTCTTAAATTACCAATTATGAAGTTTACAAGGAAAGCAAGCGCCCATTGGGCAGGAAGTGGGAAAGAAGGTAAAGGATCAATATCAACAGAGAGTACTGTATTAGACAAAGCACAATATGCATTTGGGACAAGATTTGAAGATGGAGTAGGGACTAACCCAGAAGAGCTTATAGGTGCAGCACATTCAGGATGTTACACGATGCAATTGAGCTTCTTATTGAATGAAGAAGATTTTGTTGCAGAGAGTCTAGACACAGACGCTCACGTAACTTTTGAAGATGGCGAAATCACCACAATCAAGTTAGTAACCAAAGGTAAAGTGCCAAATATCTCAAAAGAGAAATTTGAAGAGATTGCTCAAAAGGCAAAGGAAGTGTGTCCACTCTCTAAGCTTATGAAAGCAGAAATCGCACTAGACGCTACATTATTATAGTAAACAGCTGTTTACAAAATGAAAGTCCGCTATGAAAGATATCATAGCGGACTTTTTTATATAGAAGATATAGAGCTATTTACGCCTTACCGTAATCATGCTCATCTTGCCATTTTTTGAGTTCTGCCCATTTTCCTAGTGCTGCCATTTCTGCTTGCATAGGCCATGTCCCTGGGCGATGTATTTCATAGCGTTTTCCACCAGAATTAAGTACTTCCTGGCACTTCTCTACAGAGGTGCTTGCTAGTGCTGCCCATGTTTTAATATCGTGATTATGGAAGAGCTCTGAGATTTTTGGACCTATACCTTCTACAATGGTGAGGTCATTCTCTCTTACTTTTTTCTTCCCGTAGGCACCTTTTGCAACTGCTGCATCAAACGGTACGCCTATAATACCTATAGATGGTGATGGTTCACTCGTATTTGTATTTTCAATAACTGTTTTACTTGTAGCTGCCCCTGCCGCAAATGAACTTGCGATGCTCGCGGTACTAGTTGCCGCCAATGGAGCTTTTTTTGCTAGACTAAGCTTAGACTCACTTGAAGCTAAATCTGCTTCCAAGGATGCAGTTTTGCGAGTACACGCATCTAGATCTGCTTGTAGAGATGCTGTTTTACGCTTGCAATCTTCAAGATCTGCGCTATAGTCTATTGTTTTATTAGTACTACTGCCAAAAAGGCGACCCAATAAATATCCTAAAATACCGCAGATGACACCCGCGATGAGTGGCCATATCCAGCAAGCTATGTTTGAAAAATCCATAATTATTTTGTTTTTGGTCTGTTAGTTTAATGTGATGACTGCGCGTCTATTTTTATTGCGTCCCTCCTCGGTATCATTAGTTTCAATAGGGCTGCGCTCTCCTTTTGAAACTGTTTTAATTTTTGATCCCGGAATACCGTTGTTTGCGAGGTATGCCTTAGCAAACTCTGCTCTTTCTAATCCTAATCTATCGTTAGTTGTGAGGCTGCCTTGGCTATCTGTGTGTCCTTCTACAGTGATGGTAGCACCTTCTTCTTTATCTAGATAACGGCTTATGTCTCCTATCTGTAAACGTTGTTTCTCGCTTAGCGTTACGGAGGCTTCTCCATAATCGAAGTACAATACTAGTGGGTCTGCTTTTAGGCTATTCTCTATGTCTTGTAGTGCGGTATTAGTAGCATCAAGATCTCCATTTGCTTGATTAAAGATCCTGTATTCCATAGGGCCTTTGTAAACGTTGCCATCGGGAACTAGTGATGAGCGTAGCTCTCCATACGTATTAATGCGGCTAGAAGGAATTCCTTGATCAACAAAATAGTTTTTTACAGAATTAGATCTCGCAAGTCCAAGATCTGCAAATGCTGAGGTGTTTTTTTCTTCACTGTCATAATATCCTGTGATGTCTATCATTTTATCTTCATTACCTGTGGTCTCAAAGTATGTTTTGAGCTCAGCTACGCCATCTGTAACCTTCCCAGAAATAGGAGGTAGTATTGAAAATGATGAAGTGTTGAAGTTAAAATTGTCATTGCTTGTAAAAGCAAAATTACCATCAGGTCCTTTAAGGTTAAAGGCCATTGAGGTTGCTACTTTTGGAGTAGCTACTGCAGGAGGATTGTCAATAGTTTTTTCTCTTTGATTGTTTTGCAAATCACTATTTCCAGTGGTGTTACAACAAAAAATCCATGCGAGAATCATACAAATAACAATCGTAAGCAGCATACCTAGTAGGTATCCCGTTTTTTTACTCATTTGGTTGTTTTTTAGGTGATTACTGTTTCTTAAAGTTAGTTAAAATATTAACACTTACAACTTTTTAGGTTTGATATTCAGCAGATTATGTATTTCCCCGATAATTTTAAGAGATTAATCGAGTAAAAATTATCAAGTTCAAGCGCAAAACGTAGGTTATATACTGTTTTACTTATTGTGAGAAGAGTGGGCTTGATGTGTTCAATTTTTCGCGAAAGCGCATAAAAAAACCGCTTCCTCTAATGGGAAACGGTTTTGAAAATAAGTAGTTACTTAAAAGATATGGTCCCTTATAAGTCAAATTTAATTCCTTGAGCAAGCGGTAGCTCTGTCGTGTAATTAATAGTGTTAGTCTGTCTTCTCATATATACTTTCCAAGCATCTGATCCAGACTCACGGCCTCCTCCAGTGTCTTTCTCACCACCAAAGGCTCCACCTATTTCTGCACCAGAAGTACCTATGTTTACATTTGCAATACCACAATCTGAACCGGCAACGCTTAAGAAACGCTCTGCCTCGCGAAGATTGTTAGTCATAATAGCAGACGAAAGTCCTTGTGCAACTCCGTTTTGAAGCTCTAAGGCATCCATCACATCACCTTTGTATTTTAATAAGTATAATACAGGAGCAAAAGTCTCGTGCTGTACAATCTCATAATCATTACTAGCCTCTGCAATCGCTGGTTTTACGTAGCAACCGCTCTCATAACCTTCTCCACTAAGAACACCACCCTCTACAATAAGGTTTCCACCTTCTGCAACCACACGTTCTAGCGCGCTGTTGTAATTAGCAACTGCATCTGTATCAATTAATGGTCCTACGTGGTTATTTTCGTCAAGAGGGTTGCCTATGCGCAACTGGCCATATGCTTTTACAACGGCGTCTTTTACTTTGTCATACATACTCTCATGTATAATAAGACGTCTAGTAGATGTACAGCGTTGTCCAGCAGTTCCTACAGCGCCAAAAACAGCGCCAATTACTGTCATTTTAATATCTGCGTCTGGAGTTACAATGATTGCATTGTTTCCTCCTAGCTCAAGTAGTGAAGTTCCTAGACGTTCTCCTACAGTAGCAGATACCTTTTTTCCCATACGAGTAGAACCCGTAGCAGAAATAAGAGGGACACGCTTATCTGCAGTCATCATCTCACCTACTTTGTAATCTCCGTTTATAAGGCAAGAGATACCTTCTGGCATGTCATTAGCTTTAAGAACTTCGGCGATTATGTTTTGACAAGCTACTCCACAAAGCGGTGTTTTTTCTGATGGTTTCCAAACACAAACATCTCCACAAACCCAAGCAAGCGCTGTGTTCCAAGCCCAAACGGCTACAGGAAAGTTAAATGCCGAGATAATACCTACCACACCTAACGGGTGATATTGCTCATACATTCTATGACCAGGACGTTCTGAGTGCATAGTAAGACCGTGTAACTGTCGAGAAAGACCTACTGCAAAGTCACAGATGTCTATCATCTCTTGTACTTCACCTAGTCCTTCTTGGTATGATTTACCCATCTCATAAGAAACAAGTTTACCTAATGGTTCTTTTACCTCACGAAGCTTGTTTCCAAACTGACGTACCATCTCTCCACGTGCTGGAGCTGGCATTGTTCTAAAGTCTTTAAACGCTGCCGTTGCAGAGGTCATTACTTTCTCGTAATCTTCTATTGTGGTAGTTTTTACTTTACCTATTAACTGTCCATCTACTGGAGAGTAAGATTCGATAATGTCACCATTACCAAAACTTTTTTGACCTGTAGAGGTTCCTTCATTTATATCAGAAATGCCAAGTATTTTAAGCGCTTCGTCCATTCCAAAATCTTTTGCTACTGTGCTCATAATTTTTTGAATTATTGAGTGAAGAAAACATAGATAGCGATCTTACTCAATGGTTAATAATTTCTTTAATATACACCTGCTGCAATAGAGGTGTTGTCCTGAGTCAAATCTAAGGATAATTCAAAGGCTTCCATAAAAAAGGGCGTGTTATTAAACACACCCTAAAAATTATTCTGTTTTTTTACTAATCTGTAGTAAATCGCTCATCTACTTCCATAACAGTCCCACAGTTATTACAAGTTCTATGTTCTAAATTTCCGTAGAAATCTTTAAAGTGACCTAAAAAGTCTTTTTCAATATCATTAAGCTTGAAGAAAACTTCATATAATTTATGATTACAGTTATCGCAGAACCATAATAAACCATCCTTACCATCAAGGTCTACTCTCTTGCGTTCTATCACGAGACCTATAGAGTTTTCATGCCTCACGGGTGAGTGTGGCACACCAGCGGGATGTAAATACATATCACCAGGACCTAGGTGCATGGTGCGCTTTACTCCTTCATCTTGCACGTGCACTTCAATAGTACCTTCTATTTGAAAAAATAGTTCTTCGGTCTCATTGTAGTGGTAGTCTTTACGAGCATTTGGGCCACCTACAATCATTACGATATAGTCACCTGCGTCTTTGTACAAGTTCTTATTGCCTACGGGTGGCTTGAGGAGATCTCTGTTTTCCTCAATCCACTTATTTAAATTAAACGGTTGTTGAATTGCCATAATCTTATTCTTTGTATAAAAATACAATTTATAGAAGTACGCTTTCGCGAAAGCGTAAAAAAACAACCCCGTCTACTGTTGTAAACGGGGTTGATAATCAAAACTGATTTGGGGGTATCTTTTTATCGTATAAATAATTGTGTATAGTAAGGTATTCCTGTTTCTGTCATGACGATGCCTACACCTGTATGAGTGTAATCACCTTCTATTGCCTGCTTATGAGCTGGACTGTTAAGCCATCCTTCTAGAACTGACTCTGCATCTCTAAAACCATAAGCAACATTCTCGCTCACCATGTCTGCCCCATTTTCTTGCAATATAGCAGCACGCTCATAAAAGTTATCGTGACTAGCAGCATTTTGAGCTACCATATAACTAGAGTGTCCTACGGCAAGGTTTTCTGAATCTGTGTGCCATTGCAGTGCATTGAGACCTAGAGATGCTCTATAGTCATTAAGTACATCAAGTACCTCTTCGGCAAGCTCAATGTTATTTTCTACTTCAATAGTAGTTTCTAAATTTGCAAGAGTATCTATCTCTGTAGATTCTTCGCTGGTGCACGCGCTTAGGAGGCACAACGCAACTAGTGCGTATAAAGTTTGGCTAATCAATTTCATAATTTGGGGTTATGAGTTTATTATGACTGCAATATAAAACTATTCTGCACTTAAACGTATATTTTGTGTATTTAATCGATGAAATACACAAAAAAAGTTGATTTGTAAGAAATTTCAAGGAATATGCTGTGTATTTCATCG